>MAAB01001241.1_pt1 | contig 49734 bp, 36 predicted proteins | sample 1115991 | NCBI WGS metagenome assembly MAAB01 (sample SAMN04961124, study PRJNA320927) | seawater metagenome | isolation source: sample BD02T18 sea water enriched with oil for 18 days | place: USA:Gulf of Mexico | collected 2013-07-27 | reverse complement strand
TGTGGACCAGTAACTCCTAAAACATTAGGGTGAAGTTCAATTATTTCGTCTTTCTTAACGCCTAAACAACCGGTAACCAGAACCTTGCCATTGGCAGCTAATGCTTCACCTATGGTATCTAAAGATTCTTGTACTGCTGAATCAATAAAGCCACATGTATTCACAATCACGAGCTCAGCATCATCGTAGCTATTGGTTACATCGTACCCTTCAGTGCGTAATTGAGTAAGGATACGCTCACTATCAACTAAATTCTTTGGGCAGCCGAGACTCACGAAGCCTACCTTTGCAGCGCGATTTGAATTATTAGTTGAGCTAACAGCTTGATGCTGCTCTTCAATCATTTTAGCTGGAATGTCTAACGTGGTTGTTTGGCTTTGGGCTGAATTACTTGTGCTTGGGTCGAATTGTTCTACGGTCATGTTTTGTCTCAACTTGCTCTATATTTTATTACGGTAATGCTACTGGTGCTTTGATTAATAAAGAACAGCGTCATAAATAGTGGTTTAACTGCCCTTAATGCAAATTCAATGTCTTTGCTTAGGTAGTTGTTTAATGCGCGGGATTATACAGGAGAATTTCAAGGATGTCCTTTTCTGTTAGGATTCGGTGAACAGTAATTAAAGTGCTAGCAAAATGTAAGCAGTCTACTCAATTATTTGGTTCCCCGTGTTACAAAGCAGTAACAGCATTAAAATAGGTACAAGGTATAATCTTGTTTTTATTTTAAGCCAATATCTTGTTACGAACGAAAATATGCACTCAACAAAAAAAATTTAGATTGGTATCATTGGTGGTCAAACAATACCAAATCAATTAATCCTAACTAAAGTTAAAGGCTTGAAAGGCTTTAACTTAACAGGTCATCTATTTTATTATTGAAATGGCTAAAACATAAAGCACCAATCACATGGTGCTTTTTTATTTACATTGAATTCCACTGTATGCAACCTACTCAGTTATTCAATCCAACCAAGAGATCGCTTCTAATACCGAGTAATTAGTTTGATATTATGAAATGCTTTAGGAAATTACGCGGAGGTTTACAGCGTTAAAACTAGTGATTCAATTGCCTTTAGAACAACAAATTTATCATCTAACATTAGGACTTAGCCTTATCAATTAAAATACGAGGACTGTAAGCACTCGTACCTTAGTAACAGCTAATCGGGTCATTTTTACGGTCTAATCACATCCGATAATTTATAGCAGACTGTATGTTCACACCATGATGAACTTTAACTTGTTCACTCAGCTTGCTCATTTTCAACAAATTTAGCGACATTATTTAACGCTTGTTGAAAACCATTTTCATAGCCTTGTTGATAATTTTGGTCTGATGGGGCCTCTGCAATTTGACGTACTACGTTATGAGGGGGTTGTACTGAGTTTTTGTTACTTTCTTCTTCATGATTATTAATTTTATATAATGCAGCAGGACGATGTTGACCACCTGATTTTAATTTGTCAGTTTTAATAAAATAATCAGTCGAGTTGATCCATTTACGAAAATTTCGTTTATCAACTTCTTTGGTCAGAATTATTTCGTACACTTTTTGAAATTCAGCTAAAGTGAACTCTGTTTCAAGAAATTTTGAGGGTAAAGATGAATTCTCTAGATCAGTAATTAATGTCTTAAATGCTAATTCTACAATTTCATTATGATCAAATGCTAATAAGGGCAGATCTTCATAAACATACCAATCAGCATTTTCAGCATCACTACCCGCTTCAACTATAATATCGTTTGTTGGGATAATGGCATAAAAACCAACAGACAATACCCTATCTCTTGGGTCGCGATCGATGCCATCAAAAATACCAAACATTTTTAAATGGAAGTCAGTAATATGGGTTTCTTCTCTTAATTCTCTTTGTGCCGCATCAAACAGGGTTTCATGCGTATTGACAAACCCGCCAGGTAAAGCTAATACACCTTTAAAAGGCTCTATGCCTCGATTAATTAGTAATATATGAAGGCGTTGGTTTCGAATAGTAAAAACTATAATGTCTACCGTTGTCGCGGGCCTAGGGTATTTGTATGTTGCCATTCGTTGTAGAAACCTTATTGCTATAATATACTGATATTTTCAGTGTAATTTACCGTTTGCAGAGTTAAATGATGTTTATATGACTTCATCCCCTCCAATTAGTGTCAATGGTACACAACTGTTTATACCAGTTCAACACTAAGCAAATAATATTTAAACGTTTTGGAGTTGTTAATGAAAGCTATTGTATGTACTAAATACGGTAAAGCAGATGTACTTAAACTAGTTGACATAGCTAAACCAAAGCCAAAAAACAAACAAGTATTAATAAAAATTATGGCAACCACAGTTACTGCAGGTGATTGTGAAATAAGAAGCTTAAGATTCAATTTATTCATAAAGCTAATATTAAAAGGTCTCATTCATTTCAAAAAGCTGATTTTGGGCATGGAGCTAGCTGGAGAAATTGTTGAAGTGGGTGATAAAGTTACATTATTCAACGTTGGGGATAAGGTTATTGCCGCACCTGGCTTCAACACATATGCACAATATATTTGTATGGACGAAACTGGACCTATTGCAATAAAACCAGAAAAATTAAGTTATGAAGAAGCCGCAACAATTTCAGTTGGTGGCATAACGGCCTTGTATCTTATGAGAAAGGCTATTATTTCCCCAAAAGATAAAATACTAATATATGGCGCATCCGGCAGTATTGGTGCGGTAGCTATTCAATTAGCAAAATATTACGGAGCAAGGGTAACTGCGGTATGTAGTACAGCAAACTTTGAACTCGTAAAATCGTTAGGCGCTGATGCAGTCATTGATTATACAAAAGAAGATTATACTAAAAACGGAATAACCTATGATCTTATATTTGATGTTCTTGGCAAAAGCATCTTCAAGAAAAATGTAAGAATATTGTCTGATAATGGCTATTATTTACTGGGCTCACCTAAATTTACAGAATCACTTCGAGGCTTTTGGATTTCAATAACGACCTCTAAAACCGTGATCTCTACATTTGCTCTACATGACGCAGAAAAATTACAGTTTCTAGCTGACGTGCATGAACAAGGAATAATAAAACCGGTAATCGATAGAACATATTCGTTGGATGATACCGTAGCTGCGCACCTTTATGTAGAGAAAGGCCATAAAAAAGGTAATGTTGTCATTAACGTTGATCATTAACGTTATTCATTAATCATAATAGTTGTTTAATATTATTAATTATAGGTTTGTTACCTTAATCAACTGAAAAATCCCGTAAGCAGTAGTCAAATAAACTATTATTATTAGCCACCACTTCATTAATATTTTAATCTTACTTTGTTAATAAAATCATTATCTAAGCCCCTGTAATATTTCCCTCATTCGTCAGCCATAATTTTACGTGCATCACACACATAAGCATAATATTTCATACCCACAAGGTTAGTGTAAAACCATACACCAAGTAAAATACTATTTTTATTAGGCTATATTTAATAGTTTTCATTTAACCTATTAATAACTATCAGCGTGTTAAGTTATATATCAACCAAACAAACCTTTTAGCTCATCTACCTTAAAACAACTACTCTAAGACAACTACTCCACATAATGTAGGATCAAGAATTAAGAGTCGATATAAAATAGGTTTGACACATAAAACAGTTAGTGTATCATTTACGCTTAGTTGGTTTGTACAAATATATACAAGTAACCATAAGTATGATTTCTAAATGGTGAAAAGTTTATTAAGTAATTTTTTATTTTTTTGAAAGTATTTAATTGGCCAAACTAACTAAGTTCAGACAAGAAGAGATCGAAAGATTAGTTTAGGTATCGATTGTGCAAACACCTGCTAGTTGAACATTTAATTAAACACAAAAAAGAGAACATAAAATATGACATTTTTAAAAAGCATTTTAACACTTAACAAAAAACAGACACTTTTATGTTCGTTATTATCCCTTACTGCAATTTCAAGTTATGCATCAAATGTAGACGCCGAAGGCTGGAATCTGGAGAAGGAAGAAAGCGGTATTACCACCTATTCAAAGGAAGTAGCTAATCATAGTATCAACGAAATCAGGGGTGAAACAAAAATAAAAGCGACAGTCAGCCAGTTAGTTAATCTTTTTATGAATGTAGAAAAGTGTGATCTATTCTCAGAAAATTGTCATTTGGCTAAAATACTTAATCGCAAAAATGAAAATGAATTTGACCTTTACAAAATGATTAAAAATCCTGCCCCTTTTAGTGATAGAGACGTTTTACTAAATGTTACAGTAGAAAAATCAAGTGAAGGCACAGTACTTATTTCATATAAAGATATAAAAGGTGACATGCCTCAAGATGATTGTTGTCTAAGACTATTATCTGATAATGGTTTTTGGAAATTTACACCTATGATTGATGGTTATACGCATGTTACATGGCAGTTTCATACAGATCCGGGCGGAGCATTACCTGCAATGTTACTCAATGGAGTAATGCCAAGTTTACCGGTTAATTTATTTAAGAAGATAATTAACGAAATATAAATATACAAAAATTATTAATTATATGTCGCAGCTTAAATAGTAATAGAGTTCTTAGATGTTTAATAACTGATAAGTAGAGGTTTTGTAATCTGGATTTTTATCTCTAAGAATTCAGTTTACTTTGCTTACAGCAATTATTTAGGTTAATACTGAATTGTCCTAAAGCCTTCTTGCTTAACCACAAAAGCCGAAATTGATTGACAATAAAAGCTAACATCCATAGTAATATAGGCTACTGAACTAGCCACACCTGCCCGACCTTAATTAGTTTTTGTTCGGGGATCATAAAAGCTTAAATTAATGTCATCAAGCATAGAAAATATGCTGTTCATATTTAAAATTGTTATTTTTTTGGGGGTATTTTTCAATATATTTTCTCCCTCCAAATTTTTCAATACTTCATTAACCCTAGGTCGAGATAATCCACATATATTACTTAATTCCTGTTGAGTTATGGATAGTTCAATTGACCCATTTTTATTACCTGTTAATGGCACTAAGGTCGCTAAGCAATATATGACTCGTATATGTTTTGAAGAAAAGGAAATTAACGGCGCTTGAAACCACTGAGGTATATTCTTAGCTGTCATCTCCAAAATCCATTTATAGATCAACGGATTTTTGTCTGCTAACTTTATTATTTTTTGTTTACTTAAATAATAGAGTTCAACCGTCTCAATTTCATTAATCAATAAAAAAGGCTGAGGTATCGGCATAAGAGACAGACCACCAAACCACATTCCTGTTTCAACGATATAACTATATAAAGTAGACATGTTTTGTTGAGGTATTGATATGGAAAACCTACCTTTTTTAACAAAAGTGAGTCCTGAAAAACTGAAAAACCCCGTCGTTAGTGATACTTGTTGCAAATTTTTTAAACGCATATTGTCAGCAAGAATAATGTCCGCTATTTCAATCGGCGTACCTGTTAGTGAAGAGCACAGTGTCTTAGGTATATTCATTAAAATCTCTTAGTTGTTCGTTCAAGAACATCTTTTAAAAAACTTATTCATTAGTATGCATCAGTTAATTAATTATAAGGTCAAAACTTAGAAAATATTAAAAGTGTAATACGAAAAACAATATCAGAGAACAAAAGGTAGTTTTAAGCTTACGTATAACTCCTAAGTTTTATCGTTAAAATTAACCATTTCGACAAGTACATTTTAAATATTCTCTGCTAGATCACTATTCACAGCTAATTTCGGTGGCTAATAATGAGAGAACACGGTTCATTCACGCTTGAACTCGACAAACACATTTTGATTCTAAGAGCTTTTGGGGCATGGAACTATGAAACGGCACACAGGTGCATTGAAGAGGTTAAAATTCTGATAAATAACGTCGAGAATACGTGGTTATGTTTAATTGATTTTTCTTTATGGGAGCTAGGAACGCCAGAGGTTTGGGAAAAATTTAATGAGCTCTATGATTGGCGTAACAATAGTAATAATAACATTGAAGTTATTATTTCGAACTGTGATTTGCAAAGGTACATGATGAAAAAATCTAAAGCCGATCATATTTCCATTAAAACCATGTTTTTTCAGCATACTAACGAAGCGATGCGTTGCTTAGATCAATTAAGAACAGGTGAAAAAACTTTTACATTGGGACATTTAAATTGAAATACATAGTTTTGATAATATTTTTTTTACTTCTCGCAGATATAGAATCAGGTCCGTTTAATATCATGTCTATTACAGTTGTGTTAACGATTGGTGTTATTGTCGAAATTGTAAATAAAAGACAAAAGTCGCGTGAAAATAAACTTAAAATTGGTCGAATGAAAACTCAATCAATAGTAAATAAGTATCGAAGAAAGTATTAAAGCAAGGCTAAATATCAATGAAAATGGCTTCAAGGAACAAACTTATGTGAAGGCTATTTTCTCGATATTTTTCTATGACTCCAATATATATACATATTCGTTTACTTAAACTAACCGTCCGGCAAGTTAAAATACGTACAAGTTACTTCCCCACACGAAATGAGCTTAAGGCATTTCGCAGCTATTTACAGGAGGATAAATGCTGATTTACCAGAAGTTATTAAAACTGTAATATCACTGAGTATGAAAACGCAGTAAAACGATAAAATGCACTTTCATCAGCACAAGCGCCCTATCATTTCAACTTCCCCGATGAAACAAACAAAGTACAGCTGTTATCAGTTAAATTTCCTTCTAGATGGTACGTAAGTTGAATACTTAATCTATAGCGGATATTTATAGGCTTTATTTAATCGCAAATAACTGCAAACAAATGAAAATATATAGCCTAAATAACACTTTAGTAATTGTTTGCAAACTGCAAATTGCTTTTGTAATTCGCGAATTGTTTTGTAAATTACAAAAAATAATGAGAATTTTATGTCTGCACTGAATCAAATTGGCTTATTTACTACTGCAATGCTCAATGCAGCAACACTTGATGATCTGTTATGGTCGATAGCTGAAAACATAGGTAAAACATTAGGCTTCGATGATTGCGTAATTTACTTAAAAGTAGACAATACTCTCATTCAAAAGTCAGCTTATGGCATAAAAAACCCTCATAAAAGACATTTACTGAATTCGCTAGTCATCCCCATAGGCCAAGGTATTGTTGGTGCTGTAGCGCAATCGAAAGAAGCCGAAATTATTTCTGATACTACATTAGACCCAAGATATATACATGACGAATTTTCAGGGAAATCTGAAATGACAATTCCTATTATTTATGAACATAAAGTATTAGGTATTATCGATAGTGAGTCTGCCGAATATGCTGCTTTTGATAAAAATGACAAAGAATTTTTACAAATCATTGCCAATATCGCCGCTCCACGCATCGCTTCTGTACTTTATCGTTCAACACTGCATAAAACGCAACAACAACTAGAAAAAACAAATATTAAGCTAGAAAATTCTTTGTATGCACTAAAGAAAAATCAAGAAGTACTCATACATTCGGAAAAAATGGCTTCAATTGGGTTATTGGCTGCTGGTGTAGCACACGAAATTAATAATCCATTAGGATTTTCAATCAGCAATTTATCTATTTTTGGTGACTATTACGATAATGTAAAAAGTATGCATAAAAGGCTGTTGTCCCATAAAGATCTTCCTGCTGAGCTAAAAAAACAACTTTTGTCTAATGATTACTCACATACCCTTGAAGAAATAGAAAACATCGTTGAGGAGACAAATGGCGGTTTATTACGAATTAAAAATATAGTCTCTGATTTATGTGGCTACATAAGAAATGAAGATAACGGTTTTAGCAATTTTAACATTAACGATGGAATTAACACGGCTTTAAATATGCTGAGGGGAGAAATTGACAGTGATTTTAATTTAGAGTTAAGTCTAGATAATATTCCCAACATCAATGGAAATAAAAGTAAAATACACCAAGTTTTTGTAAATATTTTTTTAAATGCTTTACAAGCTACTGAAAAAAATGGCTTTATAAAAGTAAAAACTTACCGCAAGAATAATCATGCATGTATAGATATCACAGACAACGGTTCTGGCATCAAAAATAAAGATCTTCAAAACATTTTCACGCCTTTCTTCACGACTAAACCCGTTAATAAAGGAACGGGGTTAGGTTTATTTATTTGTCACCGCATTATTACCGAGGAACATACAGGGAAAATTCAAGTTTCATCAAACAATAATGAAACTACATTCTGTATTATGTTGCCTTTTTTAAATGCTAGTCATGAATCGTCCCCCCTTGAATTACGGCATTAAAGTAAAGTTTCCGGCTGAAGAAGAATCCACTTTATCAGTTATTCTGTTACAACTGAGTATAAGCAACTAGATGTTACCCTTCATTCCTGTAATTGGAAATGTTAAGCCTTCTTGATTGGCTTTTTGCATAATTAGAATCCAATGAAACATTACAATATTTTAACTTTCACTATGTGCTTTATTTATGGCTTCGTAAGGGAATTAACAAATAAACGATTTTATATGGGATATCACTCTGTGATTAGGCTCGTTAGTTATCGCTAAATTAAGCTTCGTTCTCGTTTTAAAAATGTTATTTCCATCTATTTATCGCCATAAAACCTTAATAATCAGAATGATATGTTTTATGAAGTTATAACTTCATCTATTATCAGTCGTTATTTATGTTACCCTAAAGATTAAGATAAAATGTGAATGGGCATGCTTAATTCAGATATCCTCCACCTTATTTTATTCTTTATTTTTAGTTGTTAAAATTTAATTATTCAAGGTATTACATGAGACTCTTTATTGCTCTTTTTGTTGTTTTTTCAATAAGTAGCTGCGGTGGCGGTGGTTCTGCCGATAATACAAACTCTAAAAACACAGGACCGACTTTACAATTAAGTAGTTCTGCGACGAGTGTAAAAGCAGGAGAGTCAGTCACTATTACCGCTGATGCTAAAGACAGTGACGGCAGTATTGTTAGTTATCAATGGCAGCAAACATCAGGAACAGGAGTTGAGTTGGCTAGCGATGCAACAACAACGTTAACCTTTATTGCACCCAATGTAACCGTTACAGAAAACCTGATAATAGCCCTTACAGTTAATGACAACGATGGTGCGAGTATTCAAAAATCCATATCAATTCAAATCAAAGAAATAAATAATGCACCGACTATTGCTATTGAATCATCCCATGCTACGGCATCAGTAGGTATAAAGGTTGATTTAAGAGCGAATGTTACTGACGAAGATATCGCAAGTATTACTTATTTATGGAAACAGGTTCAAGGCCCAGAACTAGTATTATCGGACACAAGTTTATCAACACTCAATTTTGTAGTGCCTGATGTTTCGAGTGCCAGCAACGTTATTTTATCTCTACAAGTAACTGACAATACAGGTCAAATGAGTACTGCACAAACGTCCATAAGTTTATTACCTAAGCAATCCATTCCTCCTGAAGTTTACCCGCTATCTTATGATGTAAATCTAATGTCATTAGAAGAAACTCTTTTATCTGTTTCTGCCACTGACTCGGATGGTGAAATTGTAAGTTATCAATGGCAACAAATTTCAGGTCCAGACTTAACTTTTGAAGATAACGGTGTCGATAGTTTATCTGTTACTGTTCCTGAATTGAGCATACATCAACAGGCCACTTTTGAGATTACGGTGATGGACGATGATGGTTTGTCTTCTAAAACGACTTTGTCTATGAATTTATTTCCGCGCTATCAAGTGACAACTGTGAAAGGAAGAACAGATGGAAAAGGCGTTGACTTAATTATATTGGCTGAAGGGTTTGGTCAAGACGAATTGCCACTATTTGAACAAGCAGTCGCAGACTTTGTTCAAGCTTTTGAGCAAGAAGAGACAATTAAAGTACATCAGCAAGCATGGAATATTCACCGTATTGACAGTATTTCAGAACAGTCTGGCGCTGACTTTCCTGAAGATAACCTTTATGTAAATACTGTTTTTGATGCCTATTTTCAGTGTGGCGGCATTGCGCGATTATTATGTGTAAATTCTTCAAAAGCTTTAGCTGTCACAGCAAAATTAGCACCGCAATTTGATCAAGTAATAGTGGTAGTTAATTCATCAACATACGGAGGTGCTGGAGGGCAAGTAGCGACATTTTCTTTGGCACCGTCTGCTGAAGGCATTGCTATTCATGAGTTAGGTCACTCTTTCGCTGGTTTAGCTGATGAATATAATTATGGTGCGACTGACGACACAATTTATGAACCTAATGAGCCTAATGCCACCACTATTACTATCCCAACAGAAGTGAAATGGCGACATTGGTTTGAAGACATAGATAATATTCCGACTCAAAGCGGACAAACAGGTGTAGGGTTATTTGAAGGTGCACGTTATCATGCGAAAAACTATTACCGTCCGCTAGACAATTCTATTATGAAAGAACTTGGCCAACCATTTGGCCCTGTAAACGCCGAAGCATGGGCACTCAACATTTATAGTACCGCAGGTAGTATTTTGTCTGTCAAACCAGATGAAGAACATATCAACCATGCTTCCGATACTCCACTGACATTTACGATCAACCCAGTACATGCTCCAGATAATAATAAAATTACCTGGCTCGTTAACGATGTTGAGCAATCTAGTGATGTAAATAAGCCTACGCAGTTAACGCTTAATACACCGCCGAGCTCAAGTTATACTGTAAAAGTAGAAATTATCGATAATTCTGGCTTGATCAAGAAAGACACACAAAAACAAGCAATAGCTAGTCATACTTGGTCGGTAACAGCACAATAAAAAAGGGTTTTAGGTATGTTTAAATTATTCACCGCTATTATTTTGTTTTTTATAGCTACATTTGGCAATGCAGCAACCTTGATGGTAAAAGTTAACTTCACTGGTAACGAACATCAAATTACTGACGCTTGGTTAGTTCAACAAAACTTACCGGGCAACTTCCACCTTAAAGGGCGAAGTAACGATATAAAATTCGATTTACTGGATGAAGATAATAACCTGATAAGTTCAAGTTATGCGAACCAACCTGCCCCCATTTATGGCGCATATATTTTAGCCTCGGAGCAAGAAAAGCAACAATTGAATGAGCGAAAAACTCCTCGGGTAAAAGGCAGTTACTATTTGAGAATCCCTCATTATCAAAGCAATATGAACTCGATTAAATTATCCTATACTTCTGATATAAAATTGAAGAACCATAAAGCGCTAGCTAAAGAAGTACGAAAAAGAATGACAAACAAAGAGTATTCGTTAACTAAATTACAGTTCAAGTAATATTATAAAATACACTGCTTCAGCAGATGAATTCAGCTAAGTTATTAAACGGATAATAAAGAAAAAACATTTGCAATAACTACCCTTGTGACCCAACCTTAAGATAATGTCGTTGAAAAATAAAAATAAAGGAATATAGAATATGAGTGAAACCTTATACGATAAATATGGTGGTATCGAGACATTCAGTGCTGTTGTCAGAAACTTTTATCAGAAAGTCTTAGACAGTGCAGACCTTGCTCCTTATTTTGATAACGTTAATATGGAAAATTTAATGTCACATCAAACTAACTTTATATCGACCGCATTAGGAGGGCCCGATAATTACAAAGGGTTAGATCTCAAAAAAGTGCATGCTCCTTATAAAATAACCGTCCCACATTTTCAAGAAGTGGCGGAACTACTCGATGAGTCTCTTGATGAAGCAGGCGTTGAACAAAGTGATATCACCACTATAATTACGCTAGTTTCAAGTCTAATGGACCAGATTGTATCAAGTGAATAACTCCTCGAAGCTAAATATCAATTTAACGAAAAATCTTTTACCTGAATTACTTGATGATTTAGATCATGCTCTGCTGCTTTGCCATTGTAAAACCCTTAAAATTATTGAATATAATAAGATTTTTTCTAATTGGTTTACCACTGAACTAGCAGAACAGCACCTTGAAGCTATATTCGATAAAGATGTCGTTAGACGAATTAAAAACGCCGTTTTAAAAAAGCGCAAATACCGTTTTAAAATAGAACGTGTGGTCGGTCCTCGTAAAGAGCATATTGATTTCAATACCAAGTTGATTTCAATTAATGAGCAGCAAAACTTTATACTTATTCAGGGATCGATTAATAGTACTGAAGCGCAGTTAACGAAAATGATTAATGACCACTCTGTAATTGCAGTAAGAAATAAGAAGTTAATTGAAAAAGCCATTGATAAAGCTGAAGCAGCTAACAAGGCCAAAAGCATGTTTTTAGCATCAATGAGCCATGAGCTAAGAACACCAATGAATGGTATATTAGGTATGGTTCAGCAATTTTATAAAACACAGTTAACGACTCAGCAAATAGATTTAATTGAGACAATTGAAAGTTCAGGAGACCAATTACTGGCGATTATCAATCAAGTTCTCGATTTTTCTAAAATTGAAGAAAATAAAATCGAACTTCATAATTCATCAGCTGATTTAAAAAAGTTAGTTGAAGATGTTATTTCCTTATGTTCGGGTAGTTTAAAAAGCACGAGTAAAATTGACGTTAAATCTGAATTTACCGAGCCTGAATACCCTAAAGTTTTAGTTGATGACCTACGTTTAAAACAAGTATTAATTAACCTGCTCAACAACGCGATTAAATTTACTAACCAAGGCAACGTGCTGCTGAAATTAAGTTTACTTTCTTCAGTTAATCAATGTTGTCAGTTCGAATTTTCAGTTATTGATACCGGTATTGGTATTGAACAGGAAAAAATAGCAGAGCTCTTTATGCCTTTCACCCAATACGATTCGGCCACCACAAAAAGTTATGGAGGTACAGGGCTAGGTTTAAGTATTAGTCAACAGCTTATAAAGTTGATGGGCAGTAAAATTGACGTCGTTAGCGCAGTTGGCCAAGGTAGTCAGTTTAGTTTTATACTTTCCTTACCAATATCTAAGCAACAAATCACAACAGATCTTACTCAACATTCAGTTGAAAAAATATCGTCACTTGCAGGTAAAACAGTATTGATAGTTGATGATAACAATATCAATAGGAAGATTGCTTCATTGGCGCTTGATTCTACTCAAGCCGAAATATTGATTGCTAAAAATGGATTAGAGGCTATTGAAAAATTCAAAAACCAGCCAATAGATATTATTTTAATGGATATTTTAATGCCAATTATGGATGGTTATGAAGCGACAAAAAAAATTAGACAATTAGAAAGCCCTGAACAACGCACGCTTATTTTTGCATTAACCGCAAGCGCTTCAAAAGAGGTTGGTGAACAGTCTTTATCAGCAGGAATGGATGACATAATGTTAAAGCCTTTTAAATTTGATACTTTACTCAGCAAAATAAATCAGGGACTAGCTAATAAATTAGTCCCTTAAAAGAGCAAGTTATTAGCCAGTTCTATTGCTTCAATAAATGATAGTTAACTTTTAAGAGTTAATAGCTATTTAAAGCACGACTCTTACTTAAATCGAAGTTTTTGATATTAGATTACAATGACTCAAACTAATATATCGCGATTTTAATACGAGTTTGTATCGATAAATTTAACCTAAATACATAAGGTTATTTAGTGACACGATTTACCATGTTTTTGCAATCTCCAGTAGTTATAAGGCCATGGCGTCAAAAAACCTACTAATAATGAAATAGGTATCACCCACCAAGTTAATATAGCTCCCCCGGTTAAAACATAGTCTGTAATATTCATTGCGGATTCCATTGCTAGCATTGATATAAAACTCATTCCTAAAGCCGTTTTAAATGCGTCTCTTAAACTGAAATTCGATTTATATAATATAATGGTTTCTAAAATAATACTGGTGATTAAGCCATTCATCATCGCAAGCAACATAATATTTAAAGTTGATAAACTGTGCTCGTTATATTGAAAATATAAGATTGTGCCAAAATCGCCTATAGCACATCCGATCAAACACCATTTAGTATTATGTGCACTCTTAATCCAATTAATGCTGTTTTTCCAGTCCATATTGATTATCCCTTAAGTAAGTAACATTAGGTCTAATCTTAAAGGGTTGTTTCTCTAGACTTGTTATATCCTTTTCAATAATTGTTATAAAATTTACAGCTTATCTAAAAATAATCTTAACTTTTGATTTTTCAGAGTCCTAAAGTAACTCGGTGTTAAGCCGGTGATTTTTTTAAACTGTCCACTCAAGTGAGCTACGCTGCTATAACCTAATTGAAAAGCAATCTCTTGCAGCGTTTTATCTCCATAGAGCAATAATTCTTTCACCTTCTCAACACGCAATCGAATATAATATTGCTCAATCGTTATTCCTTCAACAACTGAAAACAAGTTACTCAAATAGTTATACTCTAATCCGATTGTGCTACTTATATGGATAGATAAAACTTTTTTTTCTACCTGCTCAGTTCGTGTAATATAATCTAGACATGATATTTTTATATCTTCGATTAATTTACTTTTCTTATTACTGAGAATTGAAAAACCTACAGCTTTTAGCTCTTCAGATAATAAGTTTTCTATTCCCTCAGATAACTTTTCACCATAATAATCAGCAAAGTCTACTTCCCCCAAGTTAATAGAAAGTGAACTTAAGCCCATTTTATTTAAAATGTCTTTAACGGTTAAACAACATCTTGAACAGACCATATTTTTAATAAAAATTTTCATTTATTCTTTACGCCACGCTAGTTTAATAGAAATAGCTTTACTCTAAAACTGATCATCATATAAACATTTTATTATAAATTATCGAGAAGTTATTTAAAGGGTAACTACCACGATGACTTAACTAACTTAGTCGTGGAGTCGCTTGAAAAATTCAGGTTTTCAATTTGAAGTGATAAGCAGAAAATGAAAAATATGTCGTTCTTTTTAAGCCCCTCTACATTTTAAGCTAGCAATATATTAAATCACTTATCTGTGATATTAAAAAACTCTTCGAGTTTATCTATATAAATTTTAGGAACTGTATTTTCTGATGCTAATGTTTGTTTAACTTTAGTGAGTTCAATTTTAGTTTTGAATGCGAACACAGAGGCTTGTATCTGATTTGATTTTAAGACTCGCTTAAATACGGGCCCAGTAATAGTACGCTTTAACATTAGACTTAGTCCTCTTGCTTTATTACTACACGTAACAATGATCATGAAATAATGACAAACGATACACTTGCTATTGACGAATTTAATCGCGCCAGCGAGGCCTATGGAAATACCTTAGGCCATCGTTAATCATTTTTTGATTATAATATGAGGTGCATTGTAATTAAATGTAACCTAAAGATCTGTTACCCTTTTGTAACAGAAAAATTTAGATATTTCAAAACAGTCATTAGACAATTTCTGAAGGTCTTTGTAAGTCTTTGGCTGTTGAGTGCAAGAGAGAAGGAATAAAATGTAGCTCTACTTATCCCCCTCCCACATTTAAGCCTTCTATTTTAAAGATCATCAACCTTGGCTAAGTTATCATTAGAGTCACGATCGATAAGCTTATTATAAGGATCGATACCTACAAATTTTGGTTTTTTATCGACAATAAATTCTAACGTTGTTCCCCCAGAGTTTAGACTGTGCTTTTCCATGATAATCACATCACTTTCTCCGTAACCACGCGCGGAAGGCTTTTTAATAAATAAACCAATATCCACCGAAAAATTAAAAGGCACTTCGCGCTTATTACCAATCGCATCTTCATAATACTTAGCAACGTCAACATCCAAGGTGACTTTAAAGCGTCCATCGGCTAATTCACTTACTTCGCTTTTACTGACTTTCATATCAAAAAAGGTAATTTTTTCGAATAGATCTTCTATTAATGCATGGTGCTTTGTGCCAGCAGCTTCTTTTAAATAGCCGATAAAGTCGGTAGACAATGCATAAGGTGTCGATTTAAAGGCATGATTTTTTACGAGTCGTTTTAATGCTCGATTAACTGTTTGTTCACCCACGTAATCTCGCAAGGCATACATCACCAACGCACCTTTTCGATAATGAATATAAGGCTGATCTTCCACTTTGTATAAGGGTAATTCGCCTTCCGCATCCTTACTTCTCCCACGAAGGTACTTATCTAGTTCATATTTTAAAAATTTACGCAGTTGGTGCTTGCCATATTTTTGTTCCATCACAAGTAACGCACTGTATTGCGCTAAAGTTTCAACCAACATAGTGCCGCCTTGTGCTTCAGCAGCCATAACTTGATGCGCCCACCATTGATGTGCAACCTCGTGCGCAGTGACATAATAAGGTAGGTCTATTTGATGAGGGTCTGTGGTATCAACGACAAAGCCAATAGATTCAGAAAAAGAAATAGTATTTGGATAAGCCGTAGCAGATGTTTTATAGCTCGGGAACTCCAAAATTCGTAGTTGGCGATATTGATAGGCGCCAAATGCTTCACTGAAATAGGCTAGGCTGTCTTTAGCACTCGTAATCATGCGGTCTACGTTATAGTCGTGTACCTTATGATAATGCACTTCAATATCGATACCATGCCACGAATCGCGTTTAACTTCATAATCAGCAGATAAGTAAGCATAATAATTCATCATCGGCTTATCCATTTTATAGTGAAAGTAGCTACGCTTTCCTTGCTGCCACTGTTTTACTAAATACCCGGGGGCTATAGCTTGTTGGCCTTTAATCGTTGAAACCCTTGTTTCAAAGTTAACAAAATCACTATCATGCCTTACATAGTTATTACCGTGCCTTTTGGTATCAGCTAACTTAGGCATACGAGGCAATGGTGCTAACCCATAATCACGTCGTGTATTTTTATCACTAATCATCAAGCCTGGATAGAAGCCAACACGTGGTGTTAATTGATTATTACTAATAAGACTTCCGTTACGTACCAACTTAGTATCTTGACGGCTATTTTTAAAACCTTGTTGTTGTATCAAAGTTTCAAAAGTTAACGTTAATTTGCTCCCCGGTAACATGGGCTCGTTTAATTCAAAAATATAGTAACCAAAACGTTCATCTACCGATTGCTGTATAACTCCTTCTAAAGCCACAGAGACAACCTTGGCTTGCACAGGAAAGACTAAATGGATGGTGTTAATTTCTTGAGACGTTTTGTTTTGCAATACTTGTGATGAACGGGCTTCTACTCTCCTACGATTAGGATAAAGGTCAACATCCATTTTAACGTCAACAATACGGGGCATGGGTAAACTTTCGTATTGGCGATATTTTTGTTCGTAATCGAACTTAAATTGTTCTATATCTGTCGAAGTTATATACGAGTTTAAACTATTAGTATTGTAAAAGATGAACGAGCCTGAACTAACAAATATCGTTAGCAGCGCCAAACTTGCAAAAGTAAGCCCTTTACTCTTAAAAGTTCGTAGTTGACGACAGCGATATATAAATGGTTGTACTAATCCTCTAGGCCAAAACATGTAAGTTACTATCAAGAGTAATCCCGCAATTGATCCCCAATAAAGCCGTAGCCACATGCCACCAATAGCGAAACGACTATCACTGTTCATATCGGAAAGTGGCGCATACATATCGGGTAAACCGTAACTTAGCAGCGCATGCTCAACACCTAATATGTCTCGTGACATCGTTAATAAAAGCATAAATACCACGAAGAACAACATGCCTAACATGCGATTGCTCGCCAGCACTTGAAATAGGCAACTCAATACCGCTAAATAAACGTATGCGATGGTGTAGTAAATAAGTCCTCTGCCAATGTAGTTGCCCAATTGAAAGTTGTCATAACCACTTAATATTTGTAATGCTAGCGCGATAACAATGCCGAGTAATACAATGGCGTGCATTATCAAAGCAAGCGCCATAATTTTGCTTATCGAAAATACCCAATTAGGTGTTGGCAAAGCATCAATTATCTCATTGAATTTACAGCTTCTTTCACGCCAAATAATGTCAGCGCTGTAAAATGCCAATACGACCATTAATGCCCCTGTTAAGGCTTGCTGAATTGAACTGAGTAAAATACGCGTTAAAGGATAAGTATTAACATCGTATAAAGTTTCCCGGCCAGTTAGCGCGAAAAACAACAAAAAGAAACTAAGAGCCATCAAGATTAAAAAAGGTGTACTCTTTAATACCGACAACATTTCAAACTTGGTTCTATAAGCCAGTTGTTGTAAATGGGTGGTAGAAGACCACTTAGATGAAACGCTAACGTTAAGATCAACCCCAGCCTTTAATTTGGCTTCTTCTAATGCTTTAGCCGGATTTTCTTTAGTAACCTTGGCAACTACAGTGAATGAAAATAAGCGATAAGCTAAAGTAAATACACTCAACCCGATAGTAAACCAAAGTAGGCGGTTGCCTAAAATAAGACCGCTAAAGCCAAGCGTATTATTGTTGCGCTCTGCTGCTGTCCAATATTGGCTTTCTTCTGCAAATATATCTCCCATGAAGGGATCCCATAGTCCAGATATAGCTGTAGAAACATCGACGGTGATAAACAAAATAACCATTGCCAAGGCAACGAAATAGCAATAAAACATGCTTCTAAAAAGCAAGGCAGCAGCAAATATTAATGCCGACATGGCAAATACAGAAGGTATCATGTAACCCCAAAAGGCCGTTAAATAATGACTCGCTACATTAACGGTAAAAGTTTCAGGCGCAGCCCATGGCCAAAAAGTACCAAGCAACATGCCGATTGGCACAGTTGCCAAAATGAGCGTTAGCGTACTAAAACTTCCAATAAATCGACCCAATATATAGCCTTTTTTGTTGATAGGGGTAGAAAATAAAATACCATCAAAATGATTATCTCGGTCTTTAAGTACCGCACCTCCTATATAAGTTGGAATCATAAAGGTAGTTAAAATACTCAGTAGAATTATAAACTTGGCAATCATATAGCCAGAATTAATATAAACATTTCCTCCGCGTGCAGTCCCTTGAAATTCAATACCGTTAGCGGTGAATAAAAATGCTAAACCAAACAACAAACAGCTGATAATCAGTGTCGGTAGTGAAAAGAACATATAGCGAAACTCGTAACGTGCAATGCTAAATAGCATGTTTATACTCCCTGGTTAATGGCTAAGAAGTACACATCTTCTAAATTGGCAATAGCTTGATCGAACCCACTTGGTTGTGTTTCCAATTCAACACGAAGTACAACCTTGCCAGCACATAAGTGGTTTGAAATAACCTTATAGTTCTGCTGATATTGGGCAAGTTCATTCTTATCGATGGTCTTTTTCCAAATACGCCCTTTAAGTTGTTCAATGAGTTTTTTGGGTGTGCCTTGACTAACTATTTTTCCATTCGCTAAAACCGCCATGTTGGGACAAAGATCTGCAACATCATCAACAATGTGGGTAGACAAAATAACCACTATATCTTCACCAATATCTGCAAGTAGATTATGGAAACGATTTCGTTCTTCCGGGTCTAAGCCGGCGGTTGGCTCGTCAACAATAATAAGCTGAGGTTGCCCCAGTAAAGCTTGTGCGATACCAAAACGCTGGCGCATACCACCAGAGAAAGTGGCAACGTTTTTTTTACGAACTTCAAAAAGATTTGTTTGGACGAGCAAAGATTCAACCGCTTTTTTGCGTTCTTTTTTATTAGTGATACCTTTTAATATTGCAAGATGGTCAAGTAATTCATAAGCAGAGCCTCGCGGATAGACACCAAAATCTTGCGGCAAATAGCCTAACTTACGTCGCAGTTTACCCGGAGTAGTCAATACATCATCGTCGCCAAAGGTAATACGACCTGAAGTAGGTTGTTGTAAGGTCGCCAAAGTGCGCATTAATGATGATTTACCCGCGCCATTTGGACCAAGTAAACCAAACATCCCTTTAGGAATAGTTAAGTTGACGTTGTTTAATGCCGTTACGCCATTAGTATAAGTATGTGTTAAACCTTGTATTGATAACATGTTTATCTCCTTTTTCAGACACAACTATCCCGCCAAGACCGGTTAGGGTTAGGATGCTGAAATATTATTGTTAGAGGGATTGCTTAAAGCTTTGCGCTATTCTTTAACCATTAGTTATTAACTTTGAGTGCTTACGATTGACATTTAAGTAAGCACAAAGCAATCCGTTGAATTTGTGAACGAAATTATTGTCGTTAAAATGGGGTTAGCTAGGGGCTGGTTTTTCTGCTATTACGTTATTTTTAATTGACAGTAAATGTTGAATATAGGCTTGTAACTCTGCCAAATTCGGGTATTTTTTAATAAGAAAGGTAATAAAATTATTCAATTGAGTGAGCTCCGCAAGTGCGATAACTTTGTTTTGCACAAGGTATAGTCTAATTTCGTCCACTTCTTTGGCTTCGTCGATAAATTCCCGCTTTAATTTACTACTCTCAATAGCTGTCTTTGGAAGATTTAACAAGCATCTACGTTGACCATGAAGATAGAACTGCTGACAAAATTTTGTTGTCAATACACTTCTTTCATTGACAGTGATGCGATCTTGATTAATTGCATTTTTTTCATGAATATACTGAGCTACTGTAACATAAACCTGTTTCGAATTGCTGCTATCGAATAGTGTGTATTTAACTTCATTATCTTGTAACTTAACGCGAAGGTTATGAGAAGAAATAAGTGTTACGTTTTGCGGTACTTCTATCAACACAGAAACATGCTGACCGCGATTGTAACCTTGTTCAAGCAATTCAAAGTAACGGTTCATCATCAACGTATTATCGTTAAGACTATATTGGTATTCAATAGCCTGAAGGTTATTCTCTAGCGCTGACTCGCCGCGTCCATTAGTTGAATAAGTGACTGAAACTTTAACGGTATCACTCAACTCTGGCGTTGTTTTTAAATGGAATTTCACTTTTCTTGCTCGCAGATTATCGGCTTCTGCTTCATTCAATGAAAGTATAAATGTACTATTATTGATCAGGTAATTAGTCGTGATTAAAGTGCTTTTTTCATCTGTCATTTCGCTAATTAAAAATACAATACTGCCGCTGATTAAAACTACAGGAATCATGGCAGCCCGCTTAAATCCTTTACCCACCTTTATGTACTGGGTTGATAGATAATGTTCTCTAATAAATATTACTGATAGCAATACCATCAAATAAACAGCAGAAACACTTAAAATCCATTGTAGCCACCAGGGGTAAAGCTTGTCTTCATTAAATTCAACAATACCTACACTCAAAGTAATTAGCAGTATAGAAGACAAGAGTAATACAATATTTTTAACGAAGAAAATATAAATACCTCGTTGAAAAATAAAGCTATTACAGATTACATTCATCAATGCGCCTAATAAGGTAAAAGGTAGGAATATAATCCGTTGAAATTTCAGAAACTGGCTTGTTTTGACTTCCGCGCCAGCAGCAATACGTTTAGCCGTTGCAGTTTTCCCTTGTGCGGCTAACGCATTATTGCGGGTGATACTTTTATCAAACGACAACCAAAATATTAGGTATAACAACACACCTAAACCAAACGCAAAGCTAAGACCAATAAAACTCAATCTAAGTATAAAATCAGGAATACCGAACCGCATTGATAGGCCAGCACAAACACCCGCAACAATATTATTTTGCTTATCTAAATACACTTTCGGCGTAGTATTAATCTCTTGTTCTTGCTCTTCTTCTTCACTATCAATAAAGCCAATTTGTTTTATTATTGCTGTTAACTGCACAAGCGAAATTGCTCGGTCTTTTCCCACATCAAGTTCAAACAATAATTCAGCAAGTCTTAATTCGATATCAACAAAAATTTCATCGCCACACTCTTCATCAGACAATTGTAGTTTTATTTTTTCGAGATAGGTTTGCAGCACGGTAAAGCCCTGCTCTTCTATCCAAAAGACTTGCTTAGCGATTTCTATACTGATCACTTTATTCACTTTTATTCCCTCTTCTAATTTGTTCAACAGAGCCATGAATCTCCTGCCAAGAAAGATCAAGTTCAACCAACACTTCTCGACCTTCGTCAGTTAACGAATAGTATTTTCGAGGAGGCCCTGATTCCGACTCTTCCCAACGGTACTGTAGAATGTCAGATTTCTGTAAACGGCTTAATAACGGGTATAGCGTGCCATCTGTTACCAGAAGGTTTGCTGCTTTTAGGCGGTCAATTAATTCTGCGGTGTACACCTCATTATCAGCTAATAAGCTGATAATGCAGAATTCCAATATGCCGCGTCTCATTTGCGAGATAGTATTTTTAGCTTTCATAAACCAAACTATATAGCATGCTACCTTGTGTTGCAAGGTAGCATGCTATAAATAGTTATTTTGATATCGTTAATGTTCCCGCTGCATGGATGAAAGCCTGTTATAACGGGGATATATAGAGGAATTAAACTACATAAAGGGCTAGAACAATTCATTACAGCCTCTCTTTTTTCGTTTTAATATCAGTGGTTTTAGAATATTTTAGATAATTTGATTGGGAATAAATCTTGATTTCGGGCAAATTACAAATTTGTAATTAATATTATTGTTAAACAACGACAGGGGTTAAGATGAAAAACAGTAATGTACTATTATATGCTGGAATGGCCGCAATTATTGGCTCGATTACGAATATCATTATTTTAGGTTCTTTGTACCCAAATTATAGTCATGTGCAGCAATTTATAAGTGAACTAGGAATGGATAATGCTCCTCATTCTTTTGCCTTTAGTTTGATAGTCATTATAAACGGTATTTTTCTTACGACATCCAGTTTAGGAATATACAAGAGCATAGCTAGCATAACTCAAAAAAGACTTTTAGCTGGATTTTCTTCGCTAGGCATAACATTACTTGGAGTTACTTTTATATTTTCAGGTATTTTCCCTTTACCTGATGATCGCCACGAAGCGTATGGAATAGGTCTATTTTTTTTAACAACTCCAATCTTTATGGCATGGAGTATTAAAGATATTAAAAGCCAAAACATGTTTAAATACTTTCAGTTTGGTGCTTTTATTACTTTTATAGCTGTCATGTTGGCAGTCCTTATATTTGGTGAAACTGACAATCAAGGCCTTAATCAACGTATCTTCGTTTCTTGTACTTATTGCTGGCTATTTATTACTTATGCATATTTATTAAAACAGAGGGCTAAACAATAATGGAAAAAAACATATATAACTGATATTTACCTTATTTTTCATTTGGGCTTGAGATGAAAGGATTAAAGTTATAATGATTTTCCTTCGTACTGAAGCCATGCTTAATTCATAAGAGCTTAACTGTGTAGTATCAATAACCTATCGATGCTGTTTTCTAATTACCGTCATGATAACAATTAACAAATAAGTTCTAACTAAGAAGCTCCACATTAGTTTCATAATAACTCAAATCATCCGAGCTCTTTTTACATTGTGAAATATATCAACACTCAATAATAACCTCAGCGTTATAAAAGATTTTTGCGACAACTTGTCGTATTTATTGAAGTGATATTTTATTCGCATTTCTCAATTTCTTTACTATATTCAGATTGATAGCAATAATAATAATAAATCTGCTGTAGTGATTATCTCATTTTATATTGAGATGTAGTTACTCAGCAAAATAGCCGGAGAATAGATAAAAAATAACTTCTTTCTCGCGGTAAGGAGCTACAAAATGAATAACAACTTACCTGCAATCGATGACAAATTATCGGTTACATCTACCATGGCTACGAACCCGTTAATAAAGGTCTTCAGTCTGCTTAATACTCGAACTAAAATTTTGTTAGGTTTTAGTGTTCCCGTGGCTTTAATAGCCATTATCTCTACTGTTGTCTATCTAAGTCTCGGTGAAGTTATTAGCACTTCAAAATGGGTAAAGCATACCCAGAAAGTCATCGCCGATGGTAAAGAATTAGAAAAACTGATGATAGATATGGAAACGGGTGAACGCGGTTTTTTGATCACCGGTAAAGATAGTTTCCTTGAACCTTTTAACCAAGCTCAGCAGGTTTGGGATAAAAAAATTAAAGCGCTTGAACAACTTGTTATAGACAACAACGAACAAGTTGCTCGTGTACAGTCCATAGCTAAATTGAAAGAACAATGGTTGGTAGAGGCGGCGGAAGTAGAAATCAAGAAAAGAAGACAAGTAGAAGATTTAGATATCAGTCTTGATTATATGCAAACGGTACTACGTGAAGGCCTTGGTAAAAGTATTTTAGACCAGATCAGGACGGAAATTGATCAACTGACAACTCATTTTAAAAACGCTAAGAATCTACATGGCCAAAACCTTTTAATAACAATAGCTAAGGACGTTGTTGATCAAGAAAGTGGTCAAAGAGGTTTTTTAATTACCGGCGAAGAAGAATTCCTTGAGCCCTATCACAGCGGCCAAGATAATCTTAATTTGCATATGAGCCAACTAAGGCAGCTGATCGATAATAATTATGACAAAAATCAAGTATTAGCACAAGTTATTGAATTAGAAGAAAATGCCGACCAATGGTTATTAAAAGCGGCAAAGCCTGAAATAGAATTGCGCAACCTAGTGAGCTCAGGCAGCAAAAAGTTTCAAGATATTGAAGGTACATTGATCCAGGCTACGGGTAAGAATATTTTGGATAAAATCAGAATGAAAAATTATAATTTAAACATTATTTTTTCCAAGGCTAATCATCAACAGGCTAGAAACACATTAGCGAAAATCTCAAAAAATTTGGTTGACCAAGAAACTGGACAACGAGGATTTTTAATCACTGGCCGACCTGAATTTTTGCAGCCTTTTGAAAACGCACAAATGGCATTGAAGGTGTTGTTTAAAGAACTGCGCACTCAAGTGAAAACTAACTACAACACCCTTGATGTTCTGCCCTTGCTTGAAAACATTCAATTTTTATCAAATAAATGGCGAGAAGATGCTGCAATACCAGAAATTACCGCAAGAAGGGAAATAAACAAAACGGGCTTAAATACCTTAGAATTTTTAGGAAGGACGTTAAACCGAAATATCGGTAAAAACCTGCTTGATGCTCAACGCGAAATTATCGATGATTTGACCGCTTTTTTTGTCAAACAAAATGACATTAAGGGCGAGAATTTTGTTTTAAAACTTGCCAAGGCTATTGTTGATCAAGAAACAGGTGAGCGTGGTTTTCTTATTACCGGAGAAGATCGCTTTCTCTCCCCTTTTAAACAAGGTCAACAAGATTTCGACAATACCCTATTTGATTTAATGTTTTATGTCGGTATTCGCAATAGCAATAGCAATAGCAATAGCAATAGCAATAGCAAAAATTATCAAGACTTAAGTGACCTTAGACAAGACTTGAACAAACTTAGAACTATGCAGTCTGCTTGGCTTAACGATGCCGCCAATCCTGAAATTTTAGCAAGGCGACAACTCGACAAAAACAATAGGGATAGCCTGTATTTTATTCAAAAAACGCTGACTCGTGGTACGGGAAAGAATATTCTAGATGAAATGCGCCGACTTATCGATAACCTAAATATGGCTTTTAAAGACAGTAATATTCAAGCGTCCAACTATCTGTTAACTATTGCTAAGGCAATGGCTGATCAAGAAACAGGTCAACGTGGTTTTTTGATAACTGGTGAAGAGTCTTTTCTTGCTCCTTATATCAGTGGTAACAGTACTCTTAGAGAGACGTTTCCCAAATTAAAGAATATTGTAAGTGATAGTTATGAACCAAAAGATATCTTAGCTAAAATAGCCGCTGTGCAAGATCTTACCCAGACATGGTTAGAACAGGCAGCTTTACCTGAACTAGCCTTACGCAACAAAATAAATAGTGGCGAAGCAACTTACCAACAAGTTGAGCAAGTGTTATCTGATGGCCGAGGAAAAGGTATTCTAGATAAAATACGCTACTCCTTTGATACATTGAAATCAATTTTACTTCAAGCTCAACATGATCAGGCTTTCTATCTAATACTGTTACTCGAAAAAGACATTGTTGATCAAGAAACCGGTCAACGAGGTTATCTGGTAACGGGACGAAATGAATTTTTACAGCCTTTTGAAGATGGACAACAAGCCATGCAACGTAATTTTTCTCAGCTAAAATCTATCATTTCGGCAAGTTTTGATAAAAAGCAAGTTCTAAATGATATAGAAACGTTAAGGCTAAAAAGCATTGAATGGGAAAACCTTGCTGCGGCACCGGAAATCACCCTACGTCGAGAATTAAATAAAACTGGCGCTAAAATGAGTGATGTGACTGCGTTAATAGAACAAGGAACCGGTAAAGATCTCATCGATCAAATCAGAATGATTTTGAAAATCTTTGTTGAAACAGAAATGCAGTTAATGTTAACAAGGGAAGTAGATGCTGAAAATGCAGCACATAATACGGTTTTAATTGTGCTGATTGGTTCAATAATGGCTATTTTGATCGCGTTACTTGTTTCTCTATTAGTCTCAAATAGTATTGTCTATAAGTTGGCACTATTAGTAAAAGCAACAAAAAGAGTGATGGAAGGTGATTATCAGCAGCAAATAAACATTAGCTCTGCCGATGAGTTTGGTCTGTTAGCTCAATCATTTAATAATATGACGACCAAACTTAGTGATAATATTGAAGAGATGCATCAACAAAACCAAAGAATTAGCGCCTCAGAGGAAGAGCTTCGCGAGCAAAGTGAAGAGCTTAAAGCCAGTAATGAAGAGCTGGAAGAAAAGCAACATGAGTTGACCTCAAGTAACGAAGATCTAGATCAACAGCGACAAGTTTTAGAGCATCAATCAAACAATCTACTTTCCTCAAAATTAATGCTGGAAGAGAAAGCGGATCAGCTTGCTTTAGCGAGTAAATATAAGTCTGAATTCTTAGCAAACATGTCTCATGAATTAAGGACACCTCTTAACAGTTTACTGATCTTATCTAAGTCTTTGTATGAGAATAAACAAGGAAACTTAACCGATGACCAAGTAGAAGAGGCCAACATAGTTTATCAAGGTGGACGAACTTTGTTGACCCTGATAAATGACATAATGGACTTGTCTAAAGTAGAAGCTGGCATGTTAAATATCAATATTGATACCTTTTTACCGGGTGATGTTTGTGACGATATCGAAGCGTTATTTAGACCCATTGCGCAAGAAAAAAACTTGTCTTTTGACATTCATATTGATCAGCGACTTAAACACTCGATTAAGACAGACAAACAGAGATTAGAGCAAATTCTTAAGAACTTTTTATCTAATGCTTTTAAATTCACCGAGATAGGGTCAGTAAGACTCGATATTCATCCAAGATCAGTAGATCAATCCTTGTTATTCACTACTGGTTTAGTTGATGAACATCTGGTTTGCTTTAGTGTGACTGACTCAGGTGTAGGTATTGCAGAGCAGAAACAAAGAGATATATTTGAAGCATTTCAACAGGCTGACGGCTCAACCAGTAGAAAATATGGAGGCACAGGATTAGGGTTAACGATTTCTAAAGAACTGGCTAAGTTGCTAGGAGGGGAAATTAGCATGACCAGTAAACCAAATAGTGGTAGCTGCTTTACCTTAACTCTACCTATCCTTTTTCAAGAAGTGCACGAAATTGATAATAATCAAGCGGCCACTAATTTAGTCGATAAAAACCTAATTAAAAGCCCACGACCTATTCAAGCAGATGCAAGTGCATTAATGAGTAGCTCAATTACAGAAAATGCTAAGATTACTGATTGGCTTGAAGATGACAGATACAAACTATCTAATAAAGATAAAACCTTGTTGTTAATCGAAGATGATAAAAACTTTAGTCAAATACTCATCGGTTTGATTCATGACCTAGATCTTAAGGTCATTGCAACCAATAAAGGCCGAGATGGCATCATGTTAGCACTAGAATATTTGCCCCATGGTATTTTATTAGACCTAGGTCTTCCTGATATCACGGGATTAAAGGTATTAGAGCAATTAAAGCATAATTTACTCACCCGACACATCCCTGTGCATGTTATTTCGGCAAGCGATAATAAAATGGAGTCATTGCATATGGGAGCACTTAGTTATCTGCAAAAACCTGCAGATCCGATAATAATCACCTCCACACTACAGGAAGTCTATGCAAACTCTAACGCGGAAATAAAACGAATTTTAGTGATTGAAGATGATCATGGCAGTCAACAGGCAATAAAACACTTAATTGCGGGTCAAGATACTGAATTAAGTTTTGCTAATAATGCAAAAGAGGCCTGTGAGCTGTTAATGAGTCCAAACTTCGACTGTATTATTTTAGATTTGGGATTGCCTGACCAAAGTGGTACCGAACTGGTTAAAGTTATCAGTGAACAACCTGGTGCTATAAATGTTCCGATAATCATTTACACTGGGCAACACATTACCCAAGACGAATATCGTATTCTTAATCAGTTTACCCCTTCAATAGTGATTAAAGGTGCAGAGTCCCCAGAACGACTTCTCGATGATGTAACTCTGTTTCTTCATCATGTTGGTGATAAATATTCAAATAAACAACAGCAAACATTACAAATGTTGCATGATGAAAATGCCATGTTAGTGGGCCGAAGAGTTTTAGTGGTGGATGACGACATGCGTAATGTCTTCGCTATTACCAAAATCCTCGAACAAACGGGTATCAAAGTGATTCAAGCGGAAAATGGCCAAGTTGCTCTAGACCTATTAGCGGAACAGGAAGAGCCGATAGAGTTAATTTTAATGGATGTTATGATGCCAGTGATGGATGGTCTTGAAGCTATGGGCCGTATTCGTCAGATGGAAAAATACCAATCTATTCCTATTATTGCCCTCACAGCTAAAGCGATGCCAGGAGATCGACATCAATGTATTGACGCTGGAGCATCTGAGTACCTCACCAAACCTTTAGATATGGACAAAGTTATATCAATGTTACGCGTTTGGCTATATCGCAGAGTGGTTAATTAATGATGGCTGATATTATGGATGAGACAACTGAATTTCAGGATACGGCGACTAATTTATTAACTACGCAAGAATGTGATTCTTTAGAAGTAGAATTATTATTACAAGCAGTATTTCAAGTCTATGGTTATGATTTTCGCCATTACGCCAAAGAGTCTTTGCTACGAAGGGTCAAAAATTTACTCGTTCGGGAAAAAAAACAATTTATATCTGAATTAACTTGCGAAATTATTCACGACCGATATTTCTTTGACCGATTTTTGCAGGAAATGTCGATCACTGTTACCGCTATGTTTCGTGACCCAAAGTTATTTTCGCGATTAAAAGAGTTCGTTATTTCCAAATTACAAACTTATCCAAGCATCAATATTTGGATTGCTGGCTGTGCAACCGGTGAAGAAGCATATTCTGTAGCAATATTTTTACAAGAGGCCGGATTATTAGAACGCACACGTATTTATGCAACCGACTATAATAATCATTCCTTGGCTATAGCAGAAAAAGGCATCTACCCACTTAAAGATATACGAGAATATAGTGAAAACTATCTAGATGCAGGAGGAAAAAATTCATTCTCCGATTATTATCATCAAAAATATGATGGCGCTTTGTTCGACTCAGCTTTACGGGAAAAAATTACCTTTGCCCATCATAATCTAATGAAAGATGAAAGCTTTGCGCAAATGCACTTGGTGCTCTGTAGAAATGTGATGATTTATTTTGATAAACAGTTAAAAGATAGGGTACTGAATGTCATTGATGAAAGCCTAGTTCAACGAGGTTTTTTGATGTTAGGGGATAGAGAGAGTCTTGTTAATTCGAGTATTTCTGAAAAATTCGAGGTTATGTCACCACGATCGCGAATTTATCAAAAGAAATTACAATTAAGCTAAGTTCATGGGAATCGCTTTAATATATGAATTTACAGGGAAAGTGCATTTTTATTAGTGATGTTAGTTGTAGAGATTAACGAAGCTATTTCCTCTTTTGGAATAGGTTTACTGAAATAAAAACCTTGAATTTTATGGCACCCCAAAGGAGCAATACAGTCTAATTGAATTTTATTTTCAACGCCTTCAGCAACCACGCTCATATCAAAAGCATCAGCTATGTTAATAATCGCTTTCACTAGTGCTGTAGTTTTATGACAAAAACCCAAACGTTGAATAAAGCAACGATCAATCTTAATAATATCAAAAGGTAAATTTTGTAAGTAGTTTAATGACGAGTACCCAGTACCAAAATCGTCTAAAGCTAAACTAAATCCCATATTGATTAACGTTTTCATACATTTTTGTACGTGTTCAGAGTTATCTAAAAAAGCCGTCTCAGTTAACTCGAAGGTAAGTTTTGCCAACGGAAAATCAAATTGACATAAAACATGCTCAAGACGATCTAAAAAATCATAAGCATTAAGCTGTTTCGCTGACAGATTCACCGCTAAGGTTAAGTGTCGAGTATCCGAGGACAATTGCCATGACTGTAACACTCCACAAGCTTGGTGTAATACTTGATAACCCAATTCATGAATCAGGTGTGATTGCTCGGCAATGGGGATAAATTGTGCTGGAGATACCTGTGTGTCACCGAAATTATATTTTGGCCAACGTACTAGTGCTTCAAAACCAACAAAACGATTCTCTTCAAGACAAAACTGCCCTTGATACTGAACATCTAATAAATCTTGATCAATAATTTGTCTTAATTGACTCTGAATTAGGGCTTGTTTTTGTGCCTGCACTGACATCTCAGGTACAAACAGCTTATAACAGTTTCGTCCTTCGGCTTTTGCTTCATACAAAGCAATATCCGCCCATTTAAAAAGGGTGGCCTTATCTGATTTACCAGCGATACTGCGAGATAAACCAATACTTGTTTCAATACATATTTCTTTATCCTGAATCAAAAATGGTTTTGAGATTAAAGACACTACTTTTTTAGCAAGTTGCTCTGCATCAATACTTGATTGACAGTCCTCAATCAAAATAGCGAATTCATCCCCTCCCAAACGTGCCGCAAGATCTGTCTCACGCAACATGGAAGCAAGTCGTTTTGCGACACCTTGTAGCAATTCATCTCCGACATCATGACCTAAGGTATCGTTTACCTGTTTGAAACGATCTAGATCTAATAATAATAACACCACAGTACTTTCTAGTCGTTTGGAACGGTTAATGGCCCGCGCCAAATTGTCGTGAAAACAAGCTCTATTTGCGAGCTGAGTTAAGGTATCGTAGTTAGCCAGATGTACAAGCTTACTTTCCATTTCGAGGCGTGAACTTATATCTTGAAAAAGTACGATCATAGAATAGTTTTTCTGCCTTTTAGGAGAAGTACAAGTTAACTCAACTAAATGAACTGTTTTATTATTATCGATTAATTTTGCTATTTGTTGTTGGTATAAACCGAGCTTATGGACTTTTGTTTGCAAAAACATGAATAGGTCATCAAAGTCAGGTTCAATCTCCATATGTGAAAACCATTTATCAAACTGACTGCCAATAATTTTATCGGCTACCGCTCCTAACATTTGACAAGCCTTTTTGTTAATAAACTCAATGTTCCCTTCACTCGTGAATTTGATTACTCCTTGTCCTGCAGCTTCTAGGATTGATTCTCTTTCACTTTTCAAATAATTAGTCTTAGCTTGTAACTGACTAATTTTAATGAACTGTTTTACTTTATTTAATAAAATAGTACTTTCGATGGGTTTCGTTAGATAATCTATCGCACCGGCTTCGTATGCTCTTAATACTTCAGAAGCAGATGAGTCGTGCGCAGTTAACATTACAATTGGTGTATGTTTATGGTCTTGAGAGGACGAAATTATATCAGCAACTTCATAACCATCCATGCCGGGCATATTCACATCGAGTAATACAACGGAAAAATCATTATTAAGCAGCTTCTTTAGTGCTTCATTTCCTGAGCTGGCCTCAACAACTTCGACATTATTTAGTGGTTTCAAAACTTTAGTTAATGCAATTCGGTTATGGAGAATATCATCGACAATAAGAATTTTACTAGGTTGTAAGTCCATTAATAACCTGCTGAACCCAAATATCTTGAGTTAATAAATTTAATACATCTTACCAGTGTAGACCAATATATTACTTTAGCGCAGGATGGGGTAATTGATAGTAGCTTTTTTATATGTGGCTTGTTTTTAATTCTTACTCAAGTTGTTTTAACCTCAACATTTTTTATATATCTTTAAGGAGTGATTCCTGTCATGTAACTATTACTTTTTGGTAATGCATAATCAATTACAAAAGATTTATTTTTACTACTTACAATAGTTTGTTATTGAAGGTTATTCTTTACCTACAGAAAGATTATCAAATAGGGAAAAAACATGAGCGTTCAATGTAAAACTTTAAAATACTTGCTAGCGGGACTCTTAACAACATTAAGTATTGGGATGTGCCAAGCAAGTGAAAATTCGCAAAGTTCTCATGAACAATCAAATTTGAAAAAGGCACTTTTTTGTATGGATATTTTAGAAAACCGACCTGATCTTAAGCCATTGCATCGGATAGATATTTTGCGTAATGAATGCTTTTCCGAAAATTATACTCAACACTCACCTCATGTAGCTGATGGCCGAGATGCAGTATTAAGTTTGTTTGAAAGGAGGTTTTAAAATAGCCCTAAAATGACGACTTCAGTTAAACGAACAGCTTCGGAAGGTGATCTTGTTTGGATTCACCAACATGTCAGACGAACACCCGAAGATCTTGGCCGTGCAGTCATTAATATTTTTAGAATGAAGGACGGGAAATTTGCGGAACATTGGAACCTTGGACAAGCGGTCCCTGAGACATCAAAGAATGATAACACCATATTTAAAATGACTTTTAACATGAAATATCAACGTCTTCCGACGATTAATTTGATGGTAACCAGAAAATACCTCGCTAATGTTCTAAAATGGATAATGCCCTTTACAGACTTAGCCTACCTTTGTGTGCAACGATGCTATATCTAACCTGAACACTATTTTTATATTGCCGGTAACATACGTAAATAATGACGGCATAAATTAAGTTGTTGGTGAATATTGCCTCTTTACCGGCGGGTAAAAAGAAAAAACAATGGATTTTTGTTCAAATTTTTAGCGCTATATCCGAGAGTTTTCCGTTTAATCGTGTCAATATCTTTACTATTAGCAGAACAAGTAATAATCATTTTCACATTAAGCACTTGAAAGAGCAGCGTTAAAGATGCACCATTAATTTGATGTTTTTATAACCCTACTGTCACACAATGCCGTGTAGATAGGAGCTTTATTAAAGCTAAAAATAAAATACGATAACAACAAGGAGAACTGGATGTTCCAACCCATAAAAATAAGTGTATTTATAAGTACATTACTAATAACAAGCTTACCCACTATTGCCGATGTATCAACTCCCGTTACTGAAGTCGAAGGAATTAGCGAATATCATTTAGATAATGGCCTAAGAGTTTTATTATTTCCCGACCAAACCAAAGAAACCGTAACCGTAAACATTACCTATCATGTAGGGTCAAAGCATGAAAACTACGGTGAAACCGGTATGGCTCATTTACTTGAGCATTTAGTCTTTAAAGGCACACCAAAGCACAAAGACATTCCTAAAGAATTAAGTTCGCATGGCGCTCGTCCCAATGGAACAACTTGGACAGACAGAACAAATTATTTTGAAACCTTCGCGGCAACAGAAGAAAATATTAACTGGGCTTTAGATATGGAAGCCGACCGTATGGTTAATTCTTTCATTGCTAAAAAAGACTTAGACAGCGAAATGACTGTTGTTCGCAATGAGTTTGAACGTGGCGAGAACAGCCCATTTGGTGTCACACTTAAACGTATGATGGCTTCTGCATTCTCTTGGCACAACTATGGTAAATCTACCATTGGCGCTAAAGCTGATTTAGAAAATGTTCCAATCGATCGCTTACAAGCTTTTTATCGCAATTATTATCAACCTGACAACGCAACTTTAATTGTCGCAGGAAAATTCGATAATAAAGAAATGTTTGCGAAAGTTAACAAGTACTTTTCTGCTATCCCTAAACCTGAACGCGTTATCAAACCTCTTTATACTGAAGAGCCTGCTCAAGATGGCGAAAAAAGTGTCACGGTAAGACGTGTTGGCGATGTCCAGCTATTTGGTACTATGTATCATATTCCAGCCGGTTCTCACCCTGACTACGCAGCTATTGATGTACTTTCAAAAATATTAGGTGATACACCTAGTGGTCGATTACATAAAGAACTTGTTGAAGGAAAATTAGCAAGTCGTTCATTCGGTTTTAACTTTCAGTGGCAAGAACCTGGCTTAATGATTTTTGCCTCACAAGTAGACAAGAGCTTTGACTTAGATAAAACCAGCGACAAGATGTTAGACGTCATTGAAAATATCACTACAAACAAAATTACCAAAGAAGAAGTTGAGCGAGCAAAACGCAGTATCCTAAAAAATACTGAATTATCATTTAACTCTTCTGAGCTTATTGCTAAAAATTTAAGTGAATGGTTAGCCATGGGTGATTGGCGTTTATACTTTTTACATCGCGACCGCATTGAAACGGTAACTATGCAAGACGTACAACGTGTTGCCGAAACTTATTTAGTACAAAATAACCGTACCGCGGGCCGTTTCATTCCAACAGAAAAACCAGCAAGAGTTGAAATACCTAAAGTGACTGATATCGCGTCAATGTTAAAAGGTTATAAAGGTAAGGAGCAAATTGCACAAGGTGAAAAATTTGAACCTTCATTTAATAACATTGACAACCGCACTGAACGTTTTACGTTAAAAAATGGTGCTAAAGTTTCTTTACTCACCAAAAAAACTCGCGGTGAATCTGTCTCAGTTCGCATTACCATGAATCATGGTAATGAAGAAAATCTAAACGAATTAGGGTTTGTAAGCAGCGCTGTAGGTTCAATGCTAATGCGCGGTACCAGTAATTATACCCGTGAGCAGTTACAAGATGAATTTGATAAACTAAAAGCAACGGTAAGAGTGGGTGCGTGGAGTAATGGTTCATGGGCTGTAATTACCACAACCAATGAAAATTTAAGTGCTGTTTTAGCGTTAACCACTAGTGTATTTAAAACGCCTAGCTTTAATGAAAAAGAGTTCATTCAGTATAAATCAACTGCAAAAGTTGATATTGAACAGCAATTACAAAATCCACAAAGCCTTGCCTTTAACGAATATTCTCGTAAGCAGAGTCAATATGCTTCAGGACACCCTCGTTACGTAGCTACATATCAAGAAACATTGAACTCTTTGGAAAAGTTAAAATTAGCACAATTAAAATCTTTCCATAAAGAGTTTTATGGCGCGAATAATGCTCAAATATCTATTATTGGAGATTTTCAGCAAAAAGATATTTTAGCAAACCTTGAAAGCTTATTAGGTAATTGGACGGCAAAATCAGATTACGCTCGCCTTAACACGCCATATAAAAAAATGCCGGTTAAAGATGTAGACTTTAATACACCAGATAAAGAAAATGCAACATTCGTCGCGGCAATATCTCTTCCTATTGGGGATATGCATGAAGATGCAGCAGCATTAGAATTGGGCAACTATATCTTTGGTGGAGGTTTTTTAAATAGCCGTTTAGCTGTTCGATTACGCCAAAAAGATGGCTTAAGTTATGGAGCCGGTTCATTTATCAATTCAAGTTCTCATGAAATGCGTACTTCTATGGGCGCTTATGCCATTTGTGCACCTCAAAATTTAGCTAAAGTAGAGCAAGGCTTTAAAGAAGAATTAGCCCGTTTACTTAAAGATGGATTTACAGAGGCAGAAATCACTGATGCAAAATCAGGATTACTTCAAGGTAAAAAAGTGAGTCGTTCACAAGATAATGAACTTGTTAATACACTTGCTGCGCATTTAGATACTGAGCGAACTATGCAATGGAATAAAACCTATGAAAAACGCCTAGCCAGTCTTGATGCTAAAGAAGTTAATCGAGTGATGAGTAAGTATTTAAAACTTGAAGACTTTTCAATTATCAAAGCCGGTGATATGAGTAAAGTAGACTCAGGTGATACTAGCGCTGGTATGAGCGAGTAATTTATAACTCAGTACTAGAGTAACTCGTTAGCGACTAATCGCCAGCCTTCATTGGCTATTAGTTTCGTTTGTAAAAAACCGATAAAGAGCTTTATCGGTTTTTTTATTTCACAACCGTTATTCAATGAGTTAATTCTAATGATATTACAATACTCTTAGCTGATTGCTGCAAAACCTCGTAGTTTAATGCTGGATAGGAGCAATAATTTCCAGTACATTCCCATCAGGGTCAATCACTTGCAAAAGATCGATGGCTAAGTTTTTATCATGCCAAATACGTGTTGCATTTACCCCTGCTTGATTTAAACATTGTTTCAATCTTGGTAAATCGGCATTGGTAAACAGCCCAACCTTGTTTACACCTTGCCATTGTTCCCCTTTTGATTGCGGAACGAGTTTTTCCGGTATTATCAAGTCCTGTTTAAAAAACACTTCTACAATAAAATTATTTTTATTCATTAATATACCCGTAGTTTTTCCATCTGGGAAAGCAAACTCTTTCACCGTATTAAGCTTGAATAATTGCTGATACCAATTGGCTAAAGAGCTGTTTTTCGCTGTTGTAAAAGCAAGAAAACTTGCTTCTATCGTGACAGAGTCAAAACACTTGTTTGATTGAATAAATGGCTGAATGGTTGGCGATGTTGATGACTGAGTAACTTTTGTATGCCCCGCAGGAGTTTGGCTAATACCTTGGGCTGATGCTTGATTACTGGCTATTGTCATACTTAGTAATAAGTTAATTAGCACTAAGAGCCGTAAGTCAGTGCTGATTTTCATTTTATTTGTCGTCTTAATCATGGTTTAAATCCTTTACACAGATGGGAGTACGGAAGATGTGCTTATTTTTTTACGCGATGCTTTTTCGTATCATGATATTGCCAAAGCACATTAATAATTTGCCACTGTCCCTTTTCGTTTTTCATCAAATGCATGTAATCAACCCAATCGTCAGCGTTAAGCTTTACTGATGCGATTCGCTGATCTAGAGCTAATACTTGGATATCAATACGTGGTGAGCTAGGAAACTTATCGCCATTACGGTTATAGTTTCGAGCTAACTTGAGCATGGTTGCTCGACTAGTTTCCATCACAAAATCGCTACCGTCTCGTGCTTGCCAAAAAGTTCTTTTAGCCAGTTTAGGGTGTAATGCTCTATCCATTTGTTCTTCAACACTCTTATGCTGAGACTCTATATAGTCTCGTGCTGCTTGCACAACAGCTACTTTATCTTCCGTTAAGCGCGTTTTTGTTTCTGCAAAGCTAGTAAAAGTATATATCGCAAGTACGATAAATAAGATGATACGTAACATGGTAAATTCCTTGAGAGTTATAATTAAGTTTTTAAATTTTAAACATCATTCATAGAGGGGATTAAAAATCCTCATAAATCATTTGCATGATAATTATCCGTCGCATTAACTAATTGGTTATAGGTTAATATTCTAATACCGTGCACACTGGCAAATTTTTCAGCTTGAATATTTAGCTTATCAATAGCGTTACGAAAGTTAACTAAATCAGTAAAACCAACAATTTCTTCGCTATCATTACTCGAACGGTAATAATCAGCCGCATAGACAAGTTTGGTTTCAGGTAAAAATAGAATTAAGTTATGAGATGAATGGGCGGTAGTAATATCAAAGACTTCGATTGCTGTACTGCGCTCAATTGAGCTATTAAGGGAGAGTGTTTCATCAACAAACACCAAACGACTTGCGTTAAAGTCTGCAGGCATTCTTTTCAGTATTTCTTGACGATGTGCCTTTACCGTAATGATATTAGTATTTAAGCTTGCTAATTCATCTATTCCACTGAGATGATCACTATGATGATGAGTAACCACTAAATCAGTTAACATTAACGGTTTGCTTAAATGCTTTTTCAATACCTCAAAGCGCTCAACTACACCTGCATAAGACTCAGCGCCTATCACCTTATTGCCGTGAACAACGAACAGTGAATGCACAGCAGCTTTACCAACAAGATAGGCATTTTTTGATAGTTGGCGCACGGCCATTTTAGCGGGATAAAGATCTTTGCTGCGTTGTTGATATTGTTTATAACTTGCGAAATTCTCATCTAATTTAGCATTCAGCTTAACGTCTCTGTCTATAACGACCATTGCTAACTCTTGATTGAAAAAAGCTTCAGTATCTTTTGCATAAGCAAAGTTGTCGCGACGAACGACATTTGAAAATTCTGTTCTTATCAAACCTACGCTAGGGTGCTCTCTTAATGTTCTTTTAATAAAACCACTTTTTTGATCTATATTCACCCTTAGTTGTTCTCCATTAGGCAGTGTTATAGAGAGTGTATAAAATGGCATTGCTTCAATATTGCTATCAGCAAGTAGTTTTACACTCGCCATATTTTCCAGAACTAATTTAGCTACTCCAATATCGTTGAGTAGCATAGTAAAACCAGAAGCCGTTTGCCGGTTCGCTTCAAATGGCTGACTGTAAGTATTATCTATTAAGTTAATGTTGTAATATAAACCGGCACTGAAAATTCGGCGCATGAAAAAGGAAATTTCTCTTTGTTTTATTGATTGCGTTATTTGCGCTTTATTCGTTGTAAAATCAATAATGGCCGTTCTATCTATAGTGCGTAAATTTAAAATTTCAGGTGTTTCACTTTGACCGACCATAGTGCGTTTGTATGTTTCTTTAATCGTTAAATTTTTGGCATTAATTAAAAACTCACCACCATAAGCTTTACTCATTTGATTAACTACGTTCTCGATACTTACCGTATTTATTTTTGTTGATTGCTGTTCAATAGCCCAAGCTGAATAATTTATTAGCAATAACATACCGATGACAAAATACCCCTTTATTCTATTTTTACGACTTAATTTCATTTTCTGCCTACTTCATTTTACGCACATCACTTGCCTAAATTTATAAACAAGATGATCGGGATTAAACACGAAGCAATTAAACACTAAATAAAGTCTAATTTTTCTGACTTTTTTCTGAAATAATCTTTTGAAAGCTGATTTTTATTGACTTAACCCTGAATTAGCGTAATTTCAAAACTACTCGTTATATCTTTTTTTGTTGTTTTTACATGTCAATTTCTAATCAAAAATATTACTTTAATCAATGGGTATTTGACCCTATTCAAGACCAGTTAATCAATACCACTGATAATTCAGTAACTAAGATTGAACCGCAAGTTGCAGCCTTGTTAGTGTTATTAATTGAAAATAGAAATGAAGTGTTTTCGAAAGAAGAGTTGAGTAAACACCTTTGGCCAAATACAGTTGTTGAAGAAAATAGTGTTTATCAGCTACTCACTAAGCTCAGAAAAATTTTACAAGACTCTCCTAAACAAGCCCAAATAATTAAAACGTTTCCAAAAAAAGGTTATCGCTTTATTGCCTTGTTAGCAGATAAAGATGAGATAATTACAACACCCTTAGAAAAATCAAATAATCAAACTAATTCATCTACTAAAAATGCAACGTTATTGACGATTAAAGTTAAAATTTTTGCTTTGTTGTGCTTAATAATTGGCTTTAGCTCAATTGCTTTTTTCTCTAAACAAACCAAAGAAGAACAGCTTAACCGTTATGCCTCTGAAGATATAACAACAGCGTTGGGACTAGAAAGTTGGCCTGCCCCACACCCCTTTGATAATAGCCTTGTCTATATTAAAGATGAGCAAAAACTCTGGTTAAAAAAGGACGATTCATCATATTTGTTAATAGATGGTGAGAGTATTTTATCAAACCCAATTTGGGATGACCAAGGAGAACGTATAGCCTTATGGCAAGTTAATGAGATTGGCTGTGTGATTGTTATCATTGATAAGCAAGGTAATTCTCTGAGCCATTCTAACAGTATTGATTGTGAGAAAGTCGCTCGCTTGATTTGGGTAAATGACCGACAACTTATTGCACTTTACCGTGATGATAGGCAATTATCAGCCTTTCAATATACTTTAACTGATAAAATTTTTACTAAAATCCCTTTGTTGATAAAAAAGAACGAGCATTTAAGAACAGTCGTAAAAGCTTGGCATGGCGATAACTATTACGTACTTATTGATGCCGACTATAACAGTCGATTAATCAATCAATTAGGGGACACCATATTTCAATGGTCTTATCCGGTAAAGTTTGCTGCCTTCGATAGTCAAAACCAACGCCTACTTATTAATGATGAATCAAAACATCTAGGTTTATACAGTATTGATATTAATGGTGACAAACAAAGTGTCGCACAAACCGCGCGTGGTATATTCTCCAATATTGCGGCAGATAAACAAGGGAACTTCTACGCAACTGTTGAAAATTGGCAAGTTAATATTCGTGATAAGGACAATCTTCCTATTTTTTCGAGTACAAGTTTAGATTATTTACCGGTCAGTAATGTTTTAGATGAAACAGCCTTTATGTCAAGACGTGGTGGTTTTTGCCAAATATACCTACATGAAGACGGCAAGGTTAAACAGCTATCACAATTTAAAAGCTACGATAGCGTCAACTTTTTGCAATGGAGTCCGGATCTCAGCCTTATATTAACTAATCGTGATAATAAGGCATATATTTATAATAGAAAGGGATTAACCCAAAGCTTCCCACTAATTACCAGAAATATACCAAAAAGCTTTGGATGGTTAAGTGATGAAAAAATTTACAGCTTTGATGGTGAGTTTTTACGATACTACTTACTTACTGGACAAAAAGTGGCTGAATTTAAAATTGAGGCTAAGCAAGTTTATTATCAATTTGAACATAAAACCTGGTGGCTCTTTAATAATGAACAGCTTAGCCGTGTGCAAGGTGAGCTATTAAATACCGAACAGCTTAGTGTGCAATTGGAATTAACGTCTGAACAGACTAAAAAGTTGTCTAACATTCGGCTGTTCGAAAATACACTTTACTGGAAAACTCAACATGGTCAACAAGATAATATTTGGCAATTATCGCTTAATAATATAAAAACGCCGGTGTTAGTAAAAAGCGGAAAACTTATCTGGAACTATGATATTAATGCTAAAAACGAAATCTCTGTAGCAGTAAAGGAGAATATTGACGGTAATATTAGGCTTTATCATCAATAGTAAGCAGTGGTCAATTCAGAAAAGTATTTGGCAAGATAAATAAAACGGCCTTTATCAGCCTATACAAAAAAGCCAATGCCTACAACGAGACTGTAGGAATTGGCTTTCATCAAATCAATTTACTTATTTATTGGCGTGAGCACGTGCTTGATGCAGTTTTTTGTAGCTTTCTATAAGTCGTAAATGTTTATCTAAACCTTCGAGTTTCATACTCGTTGGCGTTAAACCATAAAACCTTACTTCACCCATAACTGAATCAACAACTTGTTGCATGTTTGCTTCACCAAACATTCGGTTGAAATTCACCATATAGTCTGCAAGTTCCATTTCTTCATCTAGGGTAACTTCAAGTACGGCATGAATCGCTTGATAAAATAATCCACGTTCAACCGTATTGTCGTTGTATTGTAAAAACTCCCCTACCAACTCTATGGCATCTTCAAGTGCGCCTAAAGCAAGGCAAATAAGAATTTTCAATTCAAGAATAGTAAGTTGGCCCCAAACAGTATTTTCATCGAACTCAATGCCAATTAAGGTTCTAATATCAATATAGTTATCTTGCTGGCTGTCTTCTAAGCGTTCAAATAAACTTGTTAAGGCTTCATCACTTAAACTATGAAGGTTTAAAATATCTTCACGGTAATCTAACGCTTTATTGGTATTGTCCCAAATAAGATCTTCCACCGGATACACTTCAGAATAGTCAGGCACCAAAATACGACAAGCCGTAGCACCTAATTGATTAAACTCGGCGATGTACACTTCTTTGTCGAGATCTCTTAAAATGCTCATTAAGCCGGCATTTTCTTCTTCATTGGTACCGGAGAAATCCCATTCAACGAATTCATAATCGTGCTTGCCGCTAAAGAAACGCCATGAAATAACACCTGTTGAATCAATAAAGTGATCAACAAAGTTTTCAGGTTCAGTAACCGCCATGCTATTAAATGTCGGTTTAGGTACATCATTTAAGCCTTCAAAGCTTCGACCCTGTAATAATTCGGTTAAGCTACGTTCAAGGGCGACTTCAAAACTTGGATGAGCACCAAACGAGGCAAAAACCCCGCCCGTTTTTGGGTTCATTAAAGTTACACACATTACCGGAAATACTCCGCCTAACGAGGCATCTTTAACCACGACCGGAAATCCCTGTTCTTCTAACCCTTCTATACCCGCTAAAATACTTGGGTATTTTGCGATCACCTCTTTAGGCACATCAGGTAACACAATTTCTTCGGCGATAATTTGTTTTTTCACTGCACGTTCAAAAATTTCTGACAAACACTGTACTTGTGCTTCGGGTAAGTTATTACCCGCACTCATGCCATTACTTAAAAACAGATTTTCAATCAGATTAGACGGAAAATAGACAGTTTCGCCGTCAGATTGGCGTACATATGGAATTGAACAAATACCCCGTTCCGATAAGCCTGAGTTCGTATCAATAAGGTTTGAACCACGTAGCTCATCTTCTGGATTATAAAGTCCTAAACAATAATCATCTAAAATACCACTAGGCAACTCATCATTAGCGCCAGGTTTAAACCATTTTTCATTCGGGTAATGTACAAAGTCACTGTTGGCAATGTCTTCACCTAAAAACTGATCGTTGTAGAAAAAGTTGCAGTTAAGGCGCTCGATAAATTCACCTAAAGCTGAACAAAGTGCACTCTCTTTTGTCGCACCTTTACCATTGGTAAAACACATTGGCGAGGCAGCGTCACGAACATGTAATGACCAAACGTTGGGTACTATGTTGCGCCAAGAGGATATTTCGATCTTCATACCTAAGTCAGACAAAAGGCCTGTCATCTCAGAAATGGTTTGCTCAAGCGGTAAATCTTTACCTAAAATATATGTGCTGGTATCACCTTCGGATTGCCCCATCAACATGGCTTGTGCATCTTCTTCAAGATTTTCGACTATCTCGACTTTAAACTCAGGCCCACTCTGTACGACTTTTTTAACCGTACATCTGTCGATTGAGCGAACGATGCCCTTACGGTCTTTCTCAGAAATACTTTCAGGTAATTCCACCTGAATTTGAAAAATTTGATTATATCTGTCTTCTGGATCAACAATATTGTTTTGTGACAGTCTAATATTTTCAGTCGGAATATCACGTGAATTACAATAAACCTTAACAAAGTAGGCGGCACAAAGTGCTGATGATGCTAAAAAATAATCGAAAGGGCCTGGCGCAGAGCCGTCACCTTTATAACGAATAGGCTGATCAGCTATGACACTAAAGTCATCAAACTTAGCTTCAATTCTAAGATTGTCGAGATAATTAACTTTGATTTCCATTGAATAATTTCCGGAGTTTTGCGCTAAAACCTAATACGTTTTTATAGGTTCGGCGACTGCCTATCGGCGAGCTGTATTTAATTATGGGTATTATCTGTTTTTTCGCGACATTAGTCTTGGAAAAGATACATTAATTGCTAAACGAATGATTTTCTATAAAAGGCTACCGAGTCATAATACGAATAATCAGCAAGATACCATTAACAACTAATATTGTAAGTCTCTGTGTTTATCTTCTATATTAAAAGAAAGCTTTAGTCGTTTTTCGTACTTAATACAAAGTTTTGTGCTCCACACATTATCTTAACAACAATTCAAAACGATGACGCGTAGCTTTTAATAAAAAATAAACTCAATTAGGTACAATATTTTAACTCAAACACTTAGAGGCAATATGACTCGACGTAAAAGCGCAGATAAAAACGCAGCGGTAAATCAATTATTAAGTAAAATGGATAAACCGATTGCTGATAGTTTTTCTTATCAACAGCGTAAAGCATTGCAAAAGATTATCAGTAGTAGAGATTGGCAAAAGCACAATTTAGACTTTAGGCCAACACTAGCATTGCCATTTTTACCCTGGAGTTTTTACATGGTATTTCTTTGTGGCGTCAACAAAAGGGAACTTTTACCTGCAGAGCGTTTTATGGCAGCTACTATGTTTTTAGTTATATTATTCGTCATGGGTTTGTTTTTGATTGGTTGTGGTTTTGTACTTATATATTTATTAAAGTCGTGGCTAGGTATTGATTTATTTCCCAATGAATCTTTAGGTATTTGGGATGAATTTAAAAGTCTCTTTTAAAATCTTTCTTTATGGTAGTCGGCTAAGTATTTAAACAAAGTAAAGTTTGGGTTTACGCCACATACTGCAAGACTTTTCTTTTGTGCCCGTTTCATGAGCTTTTTCACTGGTACTGCAACAACAATAATTGAGGTTAGTGTTTATTCCGATTATTTAAGGAACGAGAACACTAGAAAATTTTCCCCCAAAAAAATCATTAACATATTAAAATTTTCATGGAGCTTAAACATTCATTCACGATTGTATGTTTAAGCTAATATAACCTCATAATATTAAATAAAAATTAAACTTGTTTACCTTTTCCCTTTATGGCAAATTCACTAATTTTATGCTCTGATTAAAATGATTATATATGCAAATTAACAATCCTCACCGCGCTAAGTATAAGGTTATTGCTTTAGTATCTCTACTTTCAACCATACTATATGTTATACAAAGCCTAGGTATTCTGTTTGGTGAAACCGCGTTTTACAGCAGTGTTGAGCACTTAATGTTCATTTTATACGGAATAAGCAGTTACACTTCATGTGTATGGGTCTGTAATAAAATTATCTTTGACGATAGAGAGTTTACTGCCAACGCTATTATCCAAGTAATTTGGATTTCTAGTATCATCAATGCAGTGTTAACTACCATTATATTTTTACTTACTCGTTTGATTGCATTTACTTATTTAGGGTTAGAAATGCATGCTTGGTTCCCCCCCATCACAGGTATCGCGATGAATGTTGCTTATACCTTTGTCCTTATCCACTTAATTATCGCCGGATTATATTTAGTATATTTAAGCATACAGATAAGTCATAGAGCTTCATTAAAACAACTTGCTGCTGAAAAAGAAAATACCACAGCCCAATTTAAGCTTTTACAACAACAAATATCCCCCCACTTTTTATTCAATAATTTGAACGTATTAGCTAGCTTGATCCCGCTTGATGCAAAGCTAGCAGAGGAATATGTTACTAAATTCGCTAATCTCTATCGATTTATTCTCAAACATAAAGATGAAGAACTTATTAGTTTAACCGATGAATTAGACTTTGTTCGCCAGTATTGTCAGGTGATGAATATTCGATTTGATAACGCATACCAATTGCTTATTGAACAATTCAAGGTTGTGGAGTCTGCATTAATTGCGCCTGGTGCTTTACAAACATGTGTAGAAAACGCCATTAAACATAATATCGCGTCTACAAACTCTCCAATGTCTATTATCGTGAATATTAATGACAACGTAGTTTCAATAGAAAACCGTTTGAGATTAAAAACTAATGTAAAGAACTCAACAAAAACAGGCTTAGAAAACTTATCTAAACGTTATCAAAGTTTAAGTGACACCCCTGTTAGCATTGAGGCTAGCAACGATATGTTTAAGGTTTCAATTCCACTGCTAACGTTCAGTCAGCATACTTAATTTTGAGGTAATAATGAAAATAGGGATAATTGAAGATGAACCACTTGCAGCTAAACGACTAGCTAGCTTATTAAAAGAGATAGACCCAATGATAGAAATTGATTTTATCGTCGACTCTATTTCCAGTGTGGTTCAAAAATTTACTAATGAAATCAAAATAGAACTACTTTTGTCTGATATTGAACTCTTAGATGGCAATGTTTTTAGCGCACTCGAAAAAGTAGATATCCCCTGCCCGATAATTTTCACCACCGCTTACGATCACTTTTTAATGGAAGCTTTTAACAGTAAGGGTATTGGTTATTTATTAAAACCTTTTGAAAAAAAAGCACTCGAAGCCGCGTTGAATAAGTTTCATCAATTAAAAGAAAATTTTTCTCCTATTCAAGCCGATATATTAAGTCAGCTTAAGTCCTCGTTAAGTGATAACTCTAAACAGAATTTTAAATCTCGTTTCACGATAAAGCGCCATGATGGTATTGAATTATTAAAAGTTGAAAATATTAGTTACTTTCGACTTGAACTTTCAGGCTTACAGGCATTTGATAACCAATCAAAATCATATCCATTATCTGACGATAATCTCACCAAGTTGGAATTACAGCTAAACCCTCAACATTTTTTCCGACTCAATCGTCATGAAATGATCGCTATTGACGCTATCGAAAAGATCACGCCCTTAGGCAAGGATCGATTAGAAGTCAGTGTTAAAAGTGGAAAACAATTATTAACCTGTAGCGCGAGTAGAACACCTTCATTTAAGCTATGGCTAGATCAGTAAGTTATTATTTTCTCTTCTATTCATTTGCAATAATCATTCAGCACTTATTTTCCACGCTTAACGATGGAAATTCGAGGCTCAGTCCTAAAGCGATTGAGCTCCATTATCAGTCAACATAATATCCTCCTAACAATACATCAGGGGATAAAACATGACACAAGTAACAAAAAACAAACTAAAGACACTTTCATTTATTAGTACCGTACAAAGTATTTTATTAATAAGTGTTATAGGCTATTCCGCTTATGATTTTCAAAATACGAGCTATGGTGAAATTAATGTCGAACGTATCAACCTCGTTGGAGATAATGGTATAAATCGCTTGGTGCTAACAACGCCTGAAAGAGCGCCTAATCCGGTAATTAACGGTAAAGAAATTGAACGTTCAATAAAACCTGCCGGGCTCGTGTTTTATGATGAAGATGGTAATGAAACGGGTGGGCTTGCTACTGCTAGTGTAAATGGAACAAAAGCAGATTTAATGATATTTGATTATAAAAACTCAGAAGCAATAGGTTTTAATAAATTTGAAAATGATAAAGGCGACTTCTCCGCTAGTTTTGTTATTCTTGACCGCTTAGATTTAGACAAAGACATGATAGAGCATGGCTCTGCTGGAGCAACCCGAATAGCAATGTCAACTAAAAATAAAGACGCTTCGTTTTCACTACATGATACGAGCGGTAAAGAACGTATTATATTTTCTGTCGATAAAAACGATGTAGCTAGCATAAAAATGCTTGATGCTGATGGCAATATAACCTTCTCAATTCCTAGCTCACAAGAATAAATATCAATCTTTAATCCAAAATAAAAATAACAGCTCCTATCTTTGACTTTTGTCTTGATGGAGCTAGTTCGAAGGAAAAACAATGAAATGTATATCAACTATTTTGATGCTTGTTTTGCTAAGCCCAAACATCGTTAGTGCTGAACAACCTATCCAAGACTTAAAAGAAAAAGTAAAACTGACGACTGATGTTATGGTATTAGCTACAGTTCACCTAAGAGCAACTAAAGAGTCTTTAAATAAGGATTCGCTTGCTCCCATTGTATCAAAATTAAAAAAATACTCGCCCACCGCCATTGCTATTGAAGCACTAAGACCCGCTGATATTATTAGTATGATCCATGGTGCAGACGAATATAACAGTGTGTTATCACAGTTTGTCGGCGATACTTTTCTTATCTTAGCTAATCAGGAACAAAAAAGCTTAGCACTTACGCCAAACCAAGCGATGAGAAAGATGAACGTGCTTGTAACCTCTGCTTCAATAGTAAATGAGCAAAGAGAAGAAATAATTAGACACGCTGTGGCGGCATATGACAAAAATACGGCTTTGTTACATTGGCAATACCTGGCTGAGACTTATACTGCGACAAAGTTATCTTCAGCTTTACAGCTCTATCTCAAAGAATTGTCCTCTAATAATCATGAAGTGAATCAAATTGCGATTTCTCTGGCAATAAAGTCAGGTGTGAACAGGCTGTACCCAATCGATGATCACTTAGATAAAGATATATACCCAGAGGTGATTGAAGATTTAATGCCATTTTTTAAGAAGTCTGCATCCATATCAGAACTTCGTAAAAGTGAATATTTCACTAAGCCGATGAAACTACAAGAGCAAGCAGTTAAAACAGGCAATTGGCTAGCGCTCTATTCTTGGATAAATAGTGAAGCCTATAAAGAACAGGTTATTAATGATGAGTGGCGACTATTTGTTGATAAAGATTTACCTGTAAAACCAAGTTTAGCAAGGATTGCGTTATGGGAAGTAAGAAACCTTAATATGGTATCTAACATTATGAGAGTTGTAGCAAAAAATATTGGCGGTAAAATCGTAATTGTTGTTGGCGCAAATCATAAAGTATTTTTTGAAGATTATTTATCAAGAATGGTTGGCGTAAACCTAGTTCAATTTAATAATATTGACGCATCAAAGGGTAATTAAACTAGTCATTATTGAGCCTGTAGCAGATTGTTTTACAGGCTAATATATTGTGTAATGACGAAATAACGAATGGTTACCTTCTCCATTTAAAGGAAAATTGCTTTGCCATTAAACATGTTCATCACGTAACCAGTCAACATAACCGACAAAAAAGTTTTGCCAAAAGTCATTCGTTTCTGCGACATCGACAATTTTTTTACCAAACGTTTCTAAAATTTCTAAGTCAAATATACAACTTTCATCAGGTATATACATCGCAGACTTCTGCTGACACTGTTGATGAATAATGGTTAAGCACTGAGCAAAACCACTTAATGTTGAAGCGACAAGTGTTGGCTGTTGCCATTGATTTTCTTCCTCAGCAAGCGCGGTATAAACGGCTAAGTTTTCATCGTTTAGATCAACAAAGTATGGGTCGCCTAACTCAGTATCTTGAGCAATGACTATCCATGAAGTTTGCCAATTTCCAATAGCAGTATCTACTAAGCTCTTGCCATTTTTATCAACAGAATACCCTATTTGGCTTTTATTTAACTCAGCCGTTTTTCCAACAACTTTAAAACCTTGAGGACCAAAAAAAACCTCTTTATCTTCAAATGCTTTTAGTTTGTTCAATAGTTCGGTGTGGTTCATTTTTAGTATCGCTCTTTTTATACAATAAGGTCGCTGATAGATAACCATCAACGACCTTTTACTTTTTAAAGTACAATTTGCTTAATTAGCTAGCTGCTATTCTTGCTTCAACAACTTCAATCGCGTGGTCTATGCGAGCAAGCACTTTATCTTTATCTAATAAAGCTAAGGTAACATCTAAAGAAGGTGAATTACCGCCACCTGTAGCTGCAACGCGTAATGGCATGCCTACTTTACCCATACCTACTTCAAGTTCAGTTGCTGTATCATTAATAGCCGCATGAATAAGTTCAGGAGACCATTCGCTTAATGCAGCAAGTTTAGCTTTTACAACAATCAGTGGCTCCTTTACCACTGGGCGTAAATGCTTTTTCACTGCTGATGCTTCTAGCTCGTTAAAGTCTTCATAAAAATAACGAGAAATTTGCGCCATTTCTTTTAATGTTTTAACACGATCAGCTTGAATTTTAACGATTTCTTCAAGCGAAGGACCATTTACAGTATTAATGCCCTGCTCGTTCATGTGCCATGCTAAATGCTCTGCAACATAGCTAGGTTCCATCGTTTTCATGTAATGCTGGTTTACCCAAATTAACTTATCAGTATTGAAACCAGAAGCTGCACGGTTACAGTCTTTTAAGTCGAATAAGTCGATCATTTCTTCACGAGAGAAAATTTCTTTATCACCATGTGACCAACCTAAACGCACTAAATAGTTAAGTAAAGCTTCAGGTAAATAACCGTCATCACGATATTGCATTACACCAACAGCGCCATGACGTTTAGATAAACGTTTACCGTCGTCACCTAAAATCATCGGGATATGAGCGTACTCAGGAAGTGTTGCCCCCAGAGCCACTAAAATATTAATTTGTTTTGGGGTATTACTAATATGGTCGTCACCACGGACAACGTGAGTAATTTTCATATCCCA
>MAAB01029604.1_pt1 | contig 49745 bp, 35 predicted proteins | sample 1115991 | NCBI WGS metagenome assembly MAAB01 (sample SAMN04961124, study PRJNA320927) | seawater metagenome | isolation source: sample BD02T18 sea water enriched with oil for 18 days | place: USA:Gulf of Mexico | collected 2013-07-27 | reverse complement strand
AGTTAAGCTCCCACTGTGCTGCATGTGCTTCACGTTCATCTTCTTGAGATGGATCGTGGAAAGCACGCATTTTAGGTTGACGGTAAATTGCATTACCATCGATACCAATTTTGCCGTCTAAACAGTGAAGGTTGCCTTCGTCAGTAATTACTAACGGGTTGATTTCTAATAAAGCGAAATCACAATCTTCAAACATTTTAGCAAGACCTAAAAAGATCTTAACAAATTGCTTCATTTGAGTTGGGTTTAAACCCAATTTGAAACCTAATTCACGAGCTTGGTAAGGTTGAGCGCCAACTAGTGGATCAATCTCAGCTTGATGAATTAATTCAGGAGTCTCTTCAGCAATCTTTTCAATGTCAACACCGCCTTCAGTAGAAGCCATGAAAACAACTTTTTGTGAAGCACGATCAACAACAGCGCCAAGGTATAACTCGTTAGCGATGTCGGTACAGCTTTCAACTAAAATTTTAGCTACTGGCTGACCATTTGCATCTGTTTGATAAGTAACTAAGTTCTTACCTAACCAGTGTTGAGCGAAATCTTTGATTTCTTGTTTAGTTTTAACTAGCTTAACACCGCCAGCTTTACCGCGACCGCCCGCATGTACTTGAGTTTTAACAACCCACATATCGCCGCCAATTTTATCAGCAGCCTCGGCAGCTTCTTGAGGAGTGTCGCAAGCGAACCCTTCAGAAACTGGTAAACCATATTCAGCGAATAATTGTTTCGCTTGATACTCATGCAAATTCATGGTGTTTTATCCATTTATCTGTAAATTATAATGGCAGCTCAGCGTAATTAAAATTTTACGAAAGTTACCATCGAAAAAAGTCGACCGATTATAGTATAAAAGCTCTAAGGAACAAAGTTCTTAGAGCTAATACTATAGTCTAAATCAATATAATTGTTATTCTCGATTAAATATCAAGAAGTAGACGTGTTGGGTCTTCTAGTAATTCTTTAATTGCTACTAAGAAACCAACCGATTCTTTACCATCAATTAAACGATGATCATAAGAAAGCGCCAAGTACATCATAGGCAATATTTCAACTTTTCCGTTAACAGCCATTGGTCTGTCTTGGATTTTATGCATTCCTAAAATAGCCGCTTGCGGTAAATTTAAGATTGGCGTTGAAAGTAATGACCCAAAAACACCACCGTTAGTAATTGTAAAATTACCGCCAGTCATATCTTCAATTGAAAGTTTACCATCGCGACCTTTAAGTGCCAGATTACGAATACCATTTTCAATCGCTGCCATACCTAATTGGTCTGCATCACGTAATACTGGTGTAACTAAACCACGTGGTGTAGAAACCGCAATCGAGATATCGAAAAAGTTATGATAAACAATATCGTCACCATCAATTGAAGCGTTTACTGCCGGGAAACGTTTAAGTGCTTCTGTAACAGCTTTTACGTAGAAAGACATAAAGCCTAAACGCGTATCATGGGTTTTCTCGAACAAATCTTTATATTGCTTACGAAGATCCATTATCGGCTTCATGTTAACTTCATTAAACGTTGTTAGCATTGCCGTTGAATTTTTCGCTTCCAATAAACGCTTAGCAATCGTTTTACGTAAACGTGTCATAGGAACACGTTTTTGCGTACGCTCACCTAAGTCTTGTGCAACAGGCGCTGGGGCAGCGGCTTTTGCCATTGGTGCAGCGGCTGCCGGTTTGTTAGCCGCAGCTTCAACATCTTCTTTCGAAATGCGGCCGCCTTTGCCAGTTCCGGTAACGTCCGAAGCCGTTAAGCCTTTTTCGGTCATTAAACGACGTACTGAAGGGCTTGCTAATTCGTCAGAGCTTATTGCTTCTTCTGCCGTTGCTGCAGGAACGCCAGCTGTAGCACCTGCATTTAGTTCACCAATTTTTTGTGAACCTAATACAGTATCGCCTTCGACGTGAATAATCTTACCGATCACGCCGTTGTCTTGCGCCACGACTTCTAGTACGACTTTATCTGTTTCAATATCAACCAAGTTTTGGTCAACTGAAACGACATCGCCTTCAGCAACATGCCAACTAGCGACAGTTGCATCGGCAACTGACTCTGGTAATACTGGCACGATAATATCAATCACTGTAGCTGATGCAACTGCTGTAGCAGGTGCAGAAGCCGGAGCAGTTACAGCAGCAGAAGCGCCACCTTCTGATAGAATAGCAATTACTTGCTCGCCTAATACAGTTGCGCCTTCGGCTTGAGATATCTCTGTAATAACACCATCAGAAGTCGCTACAACTTCAAGTACGACTTTATCAGTTTCGATATCAACAAGATTTTGATCTCTAGATACTTTATCGCCTACTTGTACGTGCCAAGTAGCTACGGTTGCGTCAGCAACTGATTCAGGTAGAACGGGAACCTTAATTTCGGTTGTCATTTATTTTATTCCTTACTCACTAGTCTTCAACAGTTAGCGCGTCATTGACTAGCGCTTGTTGTTCTTTTACATGGACAGACATATAACCAACAGCTGGTGCTGCAGAAGCCTTACGGCCAGCATATGTCAAATAAGTACCTTTAGGGATTGCCGCTCTAAAATGATGCTGTGAACAATACCATGCACCCTGGTTTTGCGGTTCTTCCTGACACCAAACGAATTGCTTCACATGTTGGTATTTCGCCAACTCTGCTTGAAGCTCAACTTCTGGAAATGGATATAACTGTTCGATTCGAATGATAACAACATTGTCTTGCTCACTCTTACGACGTTGTTCGAGTAATTCGTAGTAAACTTTACCACTACAAAATACCACGCGTTCCACTTTTTTAGGGTCAATATCATCAACTTCACCAATAACATTATGGAAAACACCAGTAGACAGCTCTTCTAATGAAGAAACGGCTAATGGATGTCTTAATAATGATTTCGGTGACATAACAACGAGTGGACGACGCATAGGACGAACCACTTGACGGCGAAGCATATTGAATACTTGCGCAGGTGTTGATGGCACACAAACTTGCATGTTGTGATCAGCACACAATTGTAGGAAACGTTCAAGACGGCCAGATGAATGCTCTGGTCCTTGTCCTTCATAACCATGAGGAAGCAACATAGTTAAGCCACATAAACGGCCCCACTTTTGCTCACCCGAACTAATGAATTGGTCAAACACTACTTGTGCACAGTTAGCAAAATCGCCAAACTGAGCTTCCCAAATAGTTAAACCTGCAGGTTCTGCTGTGGTGTAACCATATTCAAAAGCAAGTACTGAAACTTCCGAAAGTACTGAATCATGTACATCAAATGGGCCCTGACCTTCACGAATGTCTTGTAATGGTAAGTATTGGCTAGCATCTTCTTGGTTATGTAATACAGCGTGACGATGAAAGAAAGTGCCACGGCCAGAGTCTTGTCCGGTAATACGAACACGTTGACCTAAATCAACAATAGACGCATAGGCTAAGTTTTCTGCCATTCCCCAATCAAGTAACTTCTCACCCGATGCCATTTTAACACGATCATCATAAAGCTTTTTAACGCGACCATGTACAGGATGATTATCAGGATACGTAGAAACTTTTTCAGCTAACTCTTTTAACTTAACGACAGAGATTTCTTTGTCGTATTCATCGTCCCAATCGTGACCAATAAATGGGCTCCAATCTACAGAATGTTCTGTCATTGGTCGCCATTGTTCTACGGTGCACTGACCTTCATCAAGTAATTTTCGGTAATAAGCAGCAAGCTCTGTCGATTTTGCAGAAGTAATTGAGCCTTCGGCATTCAGTTTGTCCGCATAAAGTTGACGAGGTGTTGGGTGCTTTTTAACTTTTTTGTACATCAGTGGTTGTGTAGCACTTGGTTCATCAGCTTCGTTATGACCATGACGGCGATAACAAACTAAATCAATAACCACATCACGCTTAAATTCGTTACGGTAATCAAGAGCAATTTGTGTTGCCAGAATTACCGCTTCAGGATCATCACCATTTACATGAAGGATTGGCGCAGATACCATTTTCGCGATATCAGTACAATATTCACCTGAGCGTGTATCTTCAGCATTCGATGTGGTAAAACCAACTTGGTTATTAATCACTAAGCGGATAGTACCGCCAACTTTAAATGCTCGCGCTTGCGACATATTAAAAGTTTCTTGTACAACCCCCTGGCCTGCAATTGCAGAATCGCCATGAATGGTAATAGGTAAAACCGTATCGCCAATAACATCACCACGACGATCTTGTCGAGCACGTACCGAGCCAATAACAACTGGATTTACAATTTCAAGATGCGATGGATTAAATGCTAATGCTAAATGAACATTGCCACCTGGTGTCACGAAGTCCGATGAATAACCTTGGTGATATTTAACGTCACCTGAAGATAAAATTTCATCATGCTTGCCGCCAAACTCATCAAATAACTTCGAAGGGTTTTTACCCATCACGTTAATCAATACATTTAAGCGACCACGGTGGGCCATACCAATAACAACTTCTTTAGAACCTTGAGCGCCTGCACGAGTAATTAACTCTTTCAGCATAGGTACTAATGCATCACCACCTTCAAGTGAGAAACGTTTTGCACCTGGAAATTTAGCTCCAAGATACTTCTCAAGTCCATCTGCAGCTATCAAACCTTTAAGAATCTCTTCTTTTTCAGCGATAGTAAGCACTGCTTTTGATTGCACAGATTCAAGACGATGTTGTAACCAGCGTTTTTCATCTGTTGAAGTAATATGCATATATTCAGCGCCAATAGCGCCACAATACGTTGCTTTAAGTGATTTGTATAAATCACCTAACTTCATGGATTCTTGAGCAACTGCAAATGAGCCGACATTATATTCTTTGTCAAAATCATTTTCAGAAAGTTCATGATGCGATAATTGTAAATCGCGTACCTTATCTCGCTGCCATAAACCTAGAGGGTCTAGGTTTGCATTTTGATGTCCGCGAAAACGAAAAGCATTAATTAGCTGTAAAACTTTAACTTGTTTTGCGTCGCCGCCACTAGAAACTACAACAGTTTTTTGTGATTGCTTAGCTAATTCTCTAAATTCATTGCGGATTTCAGAATGCCTAAACTCTACGTCAGCACCTTCAATTTTTGGAAGTTGTTGGAATATAGCTCGCCACTCTGCTGAAACAGATTGGGAGTTATCGAGATAAGATTCGTATAAATCTTCAATATAAGTAGCGTTACCACCACTTAAATGGGAAGACTCTAACCAAGCCTTCATTGTACCTTCGGGCATTGCCTGTTCCTTTATGGGATAAAAGCAATAAAAAAAATGCTTATCTAAATTGTTAGATTACGCTAACTAAGTTAAATAAACGACTCATAAATCAGCTCATGCTATTCCATTTTATCGTTACTGATTTCACGGAGGTTATACCCCATGAAATCAGTTAATAAAATATTAAACTGCTCGCGAAATCAACATAGATTTAATATGACCAATCGCTTTTGTTGGGTTTAATCCTTTAGGACAAACATCAACACAGTTCATGATACCGTGACAGCGGAATACGCTGTAAGCATCTTGTAAACCGTCTAAACGCTCTTCTGTTGCAGTATCACGGCTATCAATCAGAAAGCGATAAGCATGTAACAAACCTGCAGGACCGATGAATTTATCAGGATTCCACCAGAAAGACGGACATGATGTAGAACAACATGCACATAAAATACACTCGTAAAGACCGTCTAATTTTTCACGTTCTTCAATAGACTGTAAATGCTCACGTGCTGGCTGCTCTTTACCATCATTGATTAAATATGGCTTGATTTTTTCATATTGATTATAAAACTGAGTCATATCAATAATTAAATCACGCACTACCGGTAAACCAGGTAAAGGACGCAAAACGATCGTTTTCGTTTTTAAGTCAGATAATGGCGTAATACATGCTAAGCCATTTTTACCATTCATGTTTAAACCGTCAGAGCCACAAACACCTTCACGACATGAACGACGGAATGATAATGATGAATCTTGTTCTTTTAATAAGATCAATGCATCAAGAATCATCATGTCAGATCCTTCAGGAACCTCTAGTTCATATTCTTTCATGTAAGGGGCATTATCAACATCAGGGTTGTAACGATAAATCGAAAATACTTGTTTCATTGCAATGCTCCTTAGTATACGCGCGCTTTCGGTGGGAAAGCTTCACGGTGAACAGGTTTCATGTTTACAGAACGTTTTGTCATATCTTCTGTTTCTGGCGTGTAAATAGAGTGGCATAACCAGTTCTCATCATCACGTTCAGTGAAATCTTGACGGGCATGAGCACCACGAGATTCCGTACGGAAGTTTGCTGCCTTCGCTGAACAAAATGCTGTTTCCATTAAGTTGTCTAGCTCTAAACATTCAATGCGCTGCGTATTAAATTCAGATGACTTATCATCTAATTTAGCATCTTTTAATCGCTCACGAATTTCAGTTAACTCTTTCATACCTTGTGCCATCGCTTCACCTTCACGGAAAACCGAGAAGTTCATTTGCATACATTGCTGTAAGTCTTTACGAATTTGCACTGGATCTTCACCAGTCGTTGAAGATTCCCAACGATTAGTACGAGCTAATGATGCTTCTAAATCAGATTCAGATGCGTCTTTACCGCTTTGCGTTTCGTTTAAGTATGTTCCTAAGAAGTTACCGGCTGCGCGACCAAACACGACTAAATCAAGTAATGAATTGCCACCTAAGCGGTTAGCACCATGTACTGATACGCATGCTATTTCACCTACTGCGAATAAACCTTCAACGATAGTTTCAGTGCCGTCTGCTGCAACATTAAGTGCTTGACCGTTAACATTACAAGGCACTCCACCCATTTGGTAATGACAAGTAGGGATAACTGGGATTGGCGCTTCAGCTGGGTCAATGTGAGCAAATGTTTTAGATAAATCACAAACTCCTGGTAAACGTTTGTATAACGTTTCGCGACCTAAGTGGTCTAGCTTCAGTTGAATGTGCTTACCAAATTGTGGATGGTCAAGGCCGCGCCCTTCACGAATTTCTGTCATCATTGAACGAGCAACAACGTCACGACCAGCTAAATCTTTAGCATTTGGTGCATAACGTTCCATGAAACGTTCGCCGTCTTTATTCAGTAAATAACCACCTTCACCACGACAACCTTCAGTTACTAATACACCAGCACCTGCGATTCCTGTTGGGTGGAACTGCCACATTTCCATGTCTTGCATTTGAATGCCTGCACGAAGTGACATGCCTACGCCATCACCCGTATTGATGTGAGCATTAGTTGTTGATGCAAATATACGACCTGCACCACCCGTTGCAAGTACAGTTGCACGTGCTTTAAAGTAAACAACTTCGCCTGTTTCAATACAAATAGCAGTAGTACCAACAACAACACCATCGCTATTCTTTACTAAATCTAGTGCATACCATTCTGAATAAACGTTAGTTTTGTTCTTTACGTTTTGCTGGTATAAACAATGAAGTAGTGCATGACCAGTACGGTCAGCTGCAGCTGCAGTACGTGCAGCTTGTTCACCACCAAAGTTTTTAGATTGACCACCGAAAGGACGCTGGTAAATTTTACCTTCTTCGGTACGAGAAAATGGTAAACCCATTTTTTCAAGTTCGATAATAGATTCTGGACCTGTTTTACACATGTATTCGATTGCGTCTTGGTCTCCGATATAATCAGACCCCTTAACAGTATCATACATATGTTGTTCCCAATGATCTTCATGGGCATTACCTAACGCAACGGTGATACCACCTTGAGCAGATACTGTATGAGAACGGGTAGGAAAAACTTTTGAAATCAAGGCACAAGATTTGCCTGATTCAGAAATAGCTAATGCGGCGCGCATACCTGCACCACCGGCGCCAATAACTATTGCGTCAAATTCACGAATTGGAACGCTCACTTATACACCCCACACAATTAAAAAGCCTGCCGCAAGGTAAGCTAATAAAGTAACAGAAAAGAAAAACTGTAATGACCCACGCAAAAATGCGGGTTTGATGTAGTCTGACAATACCTGCCAAATACCAATCCACGCATGAATAACCAGTGATAAAACAGCAAGTAAGGTTGCTATTTTTACTGACATCAAGCCAAAAAAGCTATGCCAAGCATCATAAGTAACTTCAGGGGTAACAACAAAAAAACCAGCGATTAGTAACGTATATAACGTTAAAATTATAGCGCTAGCTCTTATAAGAATAAAATCATGTACGCCATTTCGGCCTACAGTAGCAATGTTATTTACCATAACCAAACTCCTACTACGACAGTAAGTACAAACCAAAGTGCCATAGCAAATTTAGCACTGGTATTTCCAGAAGCTAATTCTTCAAAATGACCCAAGTCCATAAACAAGTGACGAACACCCATTAATATATGAAACGTTAGAGCAGAGATTATGCCAAACATAATGAATTTGAAAAAGAAGCCGTCGAGACATGCTTGAATAGCAGCAAATCCTTCAGCAGAAGATAGAGATAACGAAAGTGTCCACAATAATATACCGATAGCAAATACCATAATTACACCAGAAACACGGTGCAATATAGAGGCGTTTGCCGAAGGATGCATTTTAATTGTAGTCAGATCTAGGTTTACAGGACGTTGTTTTTTCACGATTGCGCCTAAAGAGTTCTTTGAGCCTTCAACTTTTTTATTATTGCCCAATAAATTCGTAAATAATGTCTATAATCTATTGAGCAACCCCCCAGCGATCTTAGTCAATATTTGTACATTAATAAAATTATATACAAACAAAAATAAGATCAACCTGATTATATAGCTGAACATTTTTAATTACAATTTTCTTAAGCGACAATTTCACCTTTATTTCAAAGGCTTTAGGCTATTATTTGAGCTATACAAGCAATTCTTTGACTTTAGTCTAGTGTTGTAACATTAGGTTTGACTTAGAGGGGGTATAATGAAGTAGAATACGCGCAGTTTTATATTCATAAAAACTGACTAACTTTTCAAAAGTGAGTTCAGCAAAGCGAATTAAATAATTTATAGGGGATTAAACATATGGCTGAATCTAAAGCCACTCTCAGTATTGATGGTAACGTAGTTGCAGATTTACCAATACTTTCAGGTAGCGCCGGTAACGACGTAATAGACATCAGAACTTTGGGGAATTATGGTTATTTCACTTATGACCCGGGTTTCTTAGCAACCGCTTCATGTGAATCAGCTATTACTTTTATCGATGGCGGCAAAGGTGTTTTACAACATCGTGGTTACCCAATCGACAGCCTAGCAAAACAGGCTGATTACTTAGAAGTTTGTTATATTTTGTTGAATGGCGACGCGCCAACTAAAGCTCAATATGATGAATTTAAAAGTATTATTACTAACCATACTATGGTTCATGAGAAATTAGCGCATTTCTTCCAAGGCTTTTTACCTGATGCGCATCCTATGGCTATGGTTTGTGGTGTTGTTGGTGCTTTATCTTCTTTCTATCATAGTGATTTAGACATTGAAGATCCGACTCAACGTATGCGTAGTGCACATCGTTTAATCGCGAAAATGCCAACGATTGCAGCAATGGCCTACAAATACAGCATTGGGCAACCGTTCGTATATCCACGCAATAACTTAAACTATGCAGAAAACTTCCTCCACATGATGTTTTCTGTACCTGCCGAAGAATATGTTGTTAGCCCAACTGTTGCTCGTGCAATGGATAGAATATTCACATTACATGCTGACCACGAACAAAACGCTTCAACATCAACAGTACGTTTAGCTGGATCTTCTGGTGCAAACCCTTATGCATGTATAGCTGCAGGTGTTGCATCTCTATGGGGCCCAGCACATGGCGGCGCTAATGAAGCTTGTTTAACCATGCTTGAAGAAATTGGCACATTAGACCGTGTAGATGAATTTGTTGCTCGTGCTAAGGACAAAAGTGATTCATTCCGCTTAATGGGTTTTGGTCATCGTGTGTATAAAAACTTTGACCCACGCGCTACTGTAATGCGTGAAACTTGTCATGAAGTATTAAAAGAATTAGGCATCAAAGATCCGCTTTTAGATGTTGCAATGGCGCTTGAGAAAGTTGCTCTTGAAGATTCGTACTTTATTGAGAAGAAACTTTACCCGAACGTTGATTTTTACTCAGGTATTATCTTGAAAGCTATTGGTATTCCAACCAATATGTTTACAGTAATCTTTGCAATGTCTCGTACAGTTGGTTGGATTTCTCATTGGGATGAAATGTTAGGTCAACCGGGTCAAAAAATTGGTCGTCCACGTCAAAATTATATTGGCGAAATTAACCGTGAATTTGTACCATTAAAAAATAGATAATTTTCTATTTCTTATAAAAATTCATTTATTAAAGGTAGCGAAAGCTACCTTTTTTATGTCCTAAATCTCAATAATTTTGTCTAATTTAAATTAATGGCACTTAATCTAATCGGGCCTAAAAGTGGCAGTTTTTTCGATAAATAGTATAAATGCTTATAAAACATGCTTTATTAACAAATCAGATAACAAGTATTCACCTAAAAAATAACCTGTAAATACAATGGATTATATTAAAGGTTTTAAGCGAATTTTAAACGGTAATCTTTAGGTGTGATACCGGTAAACTTTTTAAATAATTGCCGAAAACTACCGATATCTTCATAGCCTGCTGACCATATAATTTTATTGATTGGATCTGTACTTATTTCTAATTGAACTTTGACATGCTCGACCCTAACGCGTTGTAAATAACTTATCGGTGTTTCATTAGTAGCTACTTTAAAGCGTCGTTTAAAAGTTCGAGAGCCAAGGCCAACATGTTCGGCTAAGTTCTCTATCGAAATACTCTGTTTGAAATGACTTTCTAGCCATTCTTGTGCTTTTAAAATGGGTTGGTCTTCGTGATCTTTTTGACTTTGAAAGGAAACATAAGGAGATTGCTTTTGCCTAACGGGATCAAATACCATGAGTTTTGCACAATCTGTTGCGACTTCTCGACCCGTTGATTTTTCAATTAAATATAACGCTAAATCCATATAGGCCATAGCACCGCCAGAACAGATGACATCACCATTATCTACAATTAACTGATCACTGTCTAAACGGATAAAAGGGTAAAGCTTTCTAAAAAGATCTGCGCTTCGCCAGTGAGTTGTTGCTATTTTCTTTGAGAGTAATCCGCACTCAGCCAATAAGAAGCTTCCTGTACAATAACTAGTAATTATACTTCCTTGCTCATGACAATGTTTAAGCCAAGGTTCTACAAGTTCTTTTTGTTCAATATTTACTGAGTCAACACAGCAATCAAGAACAGGTTTAACAGAGGAGGAAACAACCACGAAGTCTGGAACTGGTCCATGGCTCAATAATTCCGTTGGCATAACTTGAATACCGTTATAACCAACAACAGGTTTGTTATCTATGGTTACGATCTGGCAATCTAATGTGTCCTTTCCCCCCTCTCCAAAGCGCTGCACTGCACAATAATTAGCCGCATAAAAAATATCTAAAATACCATAAAGTGCTGATATAACGCATTTATTGGTAGCAAGCACAACTATTTTCATTATATTTCCCTAAAGACAAGATGACACATTTAGCATGGTAAGTGTCAAATATGCCACCTGTTAATTTATTATGCAAGCGCTAAAATAAACATACTTACAAAATACACCCAGCAAGGAAAGTCATATGTATCCCTTATTTTTTATCCTAACTCTTATTCATCGTATTGCTTTAGTGTGCATACTTATTGCTTTTGCCGTCGTTCCTTTAATGGCCGAGGTATCGATTTTTACAAATTTCGTCGTTTTACCTTCAATATTTATATTACTGTCAATTTCTACAATTTATATTGAAAATACGTTAAATAAATATCTAACGCAGATAAAATTCAATAATAAGACCACAAAACATAAAAAATGCCTTATTCGTTACGGGATTTGCTGCTTTCATCACTAATAATTATTATAATATGGATAATTTTATACGCTAAATAGAAGTTTATGTCTGAATATCAAATGAGATTTGGTGGAATTTCCCGCCTTTATGGTACTACTGGTGCAGCTTTAATAAAAAAAGCACATTTTTGCGTAATAGGTATCGGCGGTGTTGGTTCATGGGCGGCGGAATCATTAGCTAGAACGGGGATAGGCGCAATAACGCTTATCGATCTTGATGATATTTGTACAACGAACATTAACCGACAAATTCATGCTCTAAGCCAGACTATTGGTGAAAGTAAAGTTGAGGTAATGGCGGAACGGATTAAACAAATCAACCCGGAGTGTCGAGTTAATGTTATTGAAGACTTCGTAACTTTTGAAAATTTAAGAGAATTACTAAACAATGATTTTGATTATGTCATTGATGCTATTGACTCAGTAAAAATAAAAACAGCAATTATCGCTCACTGTAAGCGTAATAAGTTACCTATTATTACAATTGGAGGAGCTGGTGGGCAAACGGATCCAAGTAAAATTCAACTTTGCGATTTAAGCCAAACTTATCAAGATCCTCTGTTGGCAAAGGTTAAAAATCAGCTACGGCGTGAATTCAACTTTCCAAGAGCTGATGTAAAGAAGAGTAGTAAACGTAAATTTTCAGTTGATGCTGTATTCTCTACCGAGCAGCTTGTTTACCCTGATACTGAGGGAAATGTCTGCCATGCAAAACAAACGCAAGATGGGGCAGTAAGATTAGATTGTAGTACTGGCTTTGGTGCAGTTACTCACGTTACAGCAAGCTTCGCTTTTTTTGCAACTGCACATTCAATAAAGAAATATCTTAATAAACATCAGAAATAGATTTAATTTTTTCGACGATTGAGTTTAACCCATTACTGCGTGATGGGCTTAAATGCTGAGATAATCCTAATTTATCAAAAAACAGTTTATTATCGAAAGCTGCAATTTGTTGTGCCGATTTATATTGGTAAGCAGCTAAGATTATTACCATCAACCCGCGGATCACTCGTGCATCGCTATCACAGTTAAAATGATAAACTCCATCTTCATTTACTGAGGCCACAAGCCAGGCCTGACTTTCGCATCCTTCAATGAGGGAGTTTTCATTGCGAAATGATTTATCCATTCTTGTTAAACCTTTACCTAATAACATTATTTCACGATGGCGAAGATCCCAACCTTTGATAAGAGAAAATCGTTCAACCATTCTCTGATCATCAGGTATTTGAGCGCTTGATTCATCTACTATGGTTTCTATCGTGTTTTCATCAGGTTGTAAGTTATTAATAAGTAGGCTTAACTTTTCAATAAAAACATCAATTTCACTGGTTGTATTATAAGCCGCTAAAGAGACACGAATACACCCCGTTAATTTCAAATATTCCATTAATGGCATAGCACAATGATGGCCACTACGAATAGCAATTCCCTGGGCGTCTAAGCCGCTTGCGATATCGTGGTTGTGAACATTATTAACAATAAATGAGATTACGCCAGTATCAGGTACTTGCTCTGTAATAAACTGCACAGATGCGATTCTTTTTAATTTGTTATAACAATAGCGTGTTAATTCTCTTTCATATCTTGCTAAGGAAGCAATACCAAAAGTTTCGATAAAGTGGATACTCGCGGCAAAGGCAATAACGCCCGCATAATTTGGAGTACCGGCCTCAAATTTAAAAGGTAACTGATTAAATGAAGTACCTGAGAAGCTAACGCTTTGGATCATTTCTCCGCCTCCCTGATAAGGAGGCATAATATTTAATAATTCGCGGCGACCGTACAAAACACCAACGCCAGTGGGGCCATACATTTTGTGTGCTGAAAACACATAAAAGTCACAGTCTAAAGCTTGCATATCTAAAGAGAAGTGAGCACAGGCCTGAGCGCCGTCAATAACAGTTACCGCTTTATATTTTTTAGCTAATTGAATTATTTTTTCAACAGGGTTAATTTTTCCAATAACGTTTGAGACATGCGCAAAACTAACAAGTTTAGTTTTGTCATTAAAAAATTCTTCCAATAAGGTTTCATCAATAACGCCATGAGCATTTAAAGGCAATACTTTGATGATAGCCCCTGTTTTCTCAGCAACCAATTGCCAAGGTACTATATTTGCATGATGTTCACTATGGCTTAGTAAAATTTCATCATTTACTTGTAAATTATTTTGTCCCCAGCTTTGTGCTATTAAATTTATGCCTGCAGTAGTACCTGAAGTCCAAATAATTTCTTCTATATACTTTGCCGTAATAAACTGCTGGATTTTGATTCTTGCATTTTCAAAAGCAGACGTTGACCTAGCACTAAGTGCATGTGAGGCACGGTGAACATTGGCATTATATTCTTGGTAAACTTCTACTTCCGCGTCAATAACAGCAGCAGGTTTTTGTGTGGTCGCACCATTATCAAAATAGATTAAAGGTAATTTATTTACTAGTTTGTTGAGCAAGGGGAAATGACCACGAAATGTGTTTACATCAAATTCATTCATGAGAAAAGTTACATCTAAAGGTAATATTACTGTAACAATTATACCTGACATTTCTTAAAAGTTAGATCTTTTAAGTAATCAAAAACATAGTGAATATATTTATACAATTGTCCAAAAACATGTGCCTATTTACAAGTTATCTACTACAATTTAACAGGATAGAAAAAAGGATGAGTTGTATGACATTATTTTCCTGGTTCATTAAAACAAACTCACATGCCAGTTATAAACAAAAAAACAAACGAGGAGATATAGCAACATCGGATACTGTAGAAATAAATGATGGCTTAGCTGATGAATTAGATACTTTTAATAATAATACCATGTGGCCAATAGCCAAAGTAAAAACTACAAGTATGATTATTAAAAAACCAATTAAAAAGGTCTCTATTTCTAAAGTGATACCTAGAAAAACTAGCACAAGTTTAGTAATTATTCCTATTAACTATTAACCATTAACCATTAACCATTAACCATTAACCATTAACCATTATTATCGTAATTAGTTATTTTTCAATTACAATAACGCTATGGCGTTATTGTTTTCTCTTTAATGCCATTTCTACATTTTTGATGTAACTTGGCATTAAGAATTGTCTATAGTTATCTGATAACAATTGTTGGTATAAAGTTGGAATAGGTTCTTCAAAGTAACGCATAGTTGTTCGCTGATTGAGTGGTTTTATTGAAACAAAATCAGCGCCATTACAGCTTTCAGCAACAAATGCACCAATCGTATCTCGTGTTCCACTCATTGTGCCTATTACCCACCCTTCCGCTGTTTTTCTTACTAATGGCGTAGTATTTGATATATATTTTGCCCAGGGTAATTGAGCAAGTATTTTCTTACGTACCAATTGCTTTTCCCCCTGATATAAACGTGGCAATACTGCGATATTATGAGAAAACATTGCCTCTTGCTTACCTAAACATCGAAAGTGATTTATCGGTAATGGATACTCGTCAACAAAGCCGAAGAGATGTGCTAATTCATGTAAAAGTACTTTTTCAGTATCTTTACGGTCGATGTAGAGAATACCCGAATTAACATTAGCACCTCCTTTTTCGACAAGTATAGCCAGAAAGCGATGCGTTACCGGTATTACGCCCTGTTGCTCGTACCAAATAGATTCATCACATCGAATTGCTTCATCCTCAGTATGTAAACAATTAAGTGTTTTTTTACTGATATATTTTACCGGTGCAAAGCAAATATAAGGGCGAAATGGCGATAATACTGGTGATAATATTAAGTTCTCTAAATAATCCAAATTTTTTAAATTGGTCGCAAATGGCGCTATCACCACCTCACATGTTTGAGTAGAATTGATATTAACTTGATTTATAATGCTGTATTTTTCTAATCTTTGATAAAATATTTGATGGTCTTTATTCTTATAAACTGATTTTAACGTCTGAAACAGCTGACTGTATTGAGCTATTAATAATTCTTCACCTTCAGTTATTGCGATTTCTATCAATATCTTCAGTGCAAAAATATCATTTTTTATCGGTAACAATAATTTTTTCGCTTTATTGAGTTTATCATTATCAATATGAAGATTTGCTAATAGCAATCTAGCTTTAAGGTGTTTTAACTTTATAGCTTGATTAAGCCATAATTCGGCTTCTCGATTTCCCTGATTATTTAAATAATACTTGGCTAATATAAATGATATATTGCCATCAGTTTTAGCTAGCGCCTTAGCAATGTTCACCCATTTATGATCTTTTTTTGATAAAGATTCAAATCGCTGATATAACATTGGTTTTAGGCCAAATTGACTAATATGATTTAGTTGAGAGTTGTTAGCATGGCCATTTTCTACTGAAACAACTAATGAGTTTAACCAAAAAAAAGAGCTTGTTGATATAATAATCAATAAGCTCAATATAATAAGGAGTAGCTTTGTTTTCATCATTTATATCGTGAACTGAATAATAAATTATGAAGGTGACTTTAAAGATTCAACAAGTTTTTGCCTCATTAGATCTAGTTCAAGTCTGGCGTACCTGTGCTCAACAAATTCGTAAACATTGGTACTTAGCGCTAATTTAAAAAAATTGACTGCTGACTTGTCCTTACCCTGGAGTTGATAATACTTACCTAGATAAAAATATGCTTCACACAAACGTTCACTCAAAGCCTTACTTGAACTTACTCCTACAGTGAGTTGCCTCACAAACGTTTGATGAGTCATCTCTCCAAGGTAGAGTTGAATTATTGTTTTAGCCCACACATTTTCATCAACTAAGTTTGAATAGTCTTTTAAAGTTATTTTTGCACTCAATTCATCTTCTTCTGACTCGGCTAAATAAAGCCATAATATGCGATATGGATCACTTTTTTTCTCTTGATGAAAAGCAGTAAAGTCCTCGATCGAAAGTTCTGATCGGCCACCATAATACAAAGCAATACCCCGGTTAAGGTAGGCATATTGGTGTTCAGGCGACAAATCAAGTGCTGAGTCAAAGGCTTCGTATGCTTGATTGAATTCTTGCATCTGGGTGTAATGAATGCCTAAGAAGTTATAAGCATCAACAAAATCTGGTTTTAAACGAAGTGCTCGATTAAAATCAAGACGGGCAAGCGATCGGAGACCTACGCTATCGTAGATTACCCCTCGGTCATAATAAAGTTCAGCCCGTTGTGCATCGGTAATTTCAGCTCTGTGGATGACCTCGGTCAAGCGAGCTAAAGCTATTTCACTTTTGTAATTAACGGCTAATGGCTCAGCAATGATAAGTTGGCTCATTACTGCCGATGATGAATCTTTATGATTATTAGCACAGCCTTGTATGGCAGATATGGCAATGACGATAGTTATTTTGAAGAATTTATTCACGACATTAGGTACCTAATAAAATAATTTATGGTCTTATTTCAGTATATAAAAAAGGGAGCCATCAGGCTCCCTTTTTATGTAACTTTTTAAGTATAAAGTTATTCAGCAGTATCCGCAGCCGGTGTAGCAGCTTTTTCTGCAGCTTCTTTAATGCTTAAACGTACACGGCCTTGACGGTCAACTTCAAGTACTTTAACAGTAACTTCTTGACCTTCTGTTAATACATCGCTTACTGCGTTAACACGCTCTTCAGAGATTTGAGAGATGTGAACTAAACCATCTTTACCTGGAAGTACGTTAACAAATGCGCCGAAATCTACGATACGTACAACTTTACCTTGGTAGATAGTACCCACTTCGATTTCTGCGGTTAGTGCTTTAATGCGGTTAATCGCATCTTCAGCTTGTTCACCACTTGTTGCAGCAATTTTCACAGTACCGTCATCATCGATTTCGATAGTAGTACCCGTTTCTTCAGTAAGCATACGGATAGTTGCACCGCCTTTACCTATGATGTCACGGATTTTATCTTGGCTAACTTTAATCGTATGAATGCGTGGTGCAAACTGTGAAATCTCATCACGGTGACCAGAGATTGCTTCATCCATTACAGATAAGATATGAGTACGTGCAGCTTTTGCTTGGTTTAAAGCAAGTTGCATGATTTCTTGAGTGATACCTTCAATTTTAATATCCATTTGAAGTGCAGTAATACCACCTGTAGTACCCGCAACTTTAAAGTCCATGTCGCCTAAGTGATCTTCATCACCTAAAATGTCAGAAAGAACAACAAAGTCATCGCCTTCTTTAACAAGGCCCATTGCAATACCCGCAACAGAAGCTTTAATTGGAACACCAGCATCCATAAGTGCTAGAGAAGTACCACATACAGAAGCCATTGAAGATGAACCGTTTGATTCAGTAATTTCAGAAACTACACGAACTGCATATGGAAATTCTTCAACTGAAGGCATAACAGCTAACATACCGCGTTTTGCTAAACGACCGTGGCCGATTTCACGACGCTTAGGTGAGCCAACAAAACCAGTTTCGCCTACACAGTATGGAGGGAAGTTATAATGAAGCATAAATGCGTCAGTTTTCTCACCCATGATTGTGTCTAAACGTTGTGCGTCACGCTGTGTACCTAAGGTAGCAACTACTAATGCTTGAGTTTCACCACGAGTAAATACAGCTGAACCGTGAGTACGTGGTAATACGCCAGTCATTACGTCTAATGCACGGATCATTTCAGGGTCACGACCATCGATACGAGGCATGCCTTTAGTAATACGGCCACGAACAACAGTTTTCTCTAAGTCGTGAAATAAATCTTTTGCTTCTTGAACGTCAAGTTCAGCATCACTTGCCAATAATGTTGCAACAACACCATCGCGTATTTCTTTAATTTTTTCGTAACGAACTGCTTTTTCAGTGATCTGGTAAGCTTCGTTCACTTGTTCTGTAGCAAGCTCTGCAATCTTAGCGATAAGGTCAGCATTTTTAACAGGTGCAACCCAATCCCACTTAGGATTGTTAACTTCTGCAGCCATTTCTTTAATTGCAGTAATAGCGGTTTGCATTTGCTCATGACCGTACATTACAGCGCCAAGCATAACTTCTTCAGATAAAATATCTGCTTCAGACTCAACCATTAATACTGCAGAATCAGTACCAGAAACAACTAAGTTTAACTGAGACGTTTCTAATTCAGATTGTAAAGGGTTAAGGAGATATTTTCCGTCAGTGTAACCAACACGTGCCGCGCCAACAGGACCACTAAAAGGCATACCTGAAATTGCTAATGCTGCAGAAGTACCTAATAAAGCAATGATATCAGGAGAAATTTCTGGGTTAGCAGAAACAACAGTGATAACTATTTGAACTTCGTTAGTAAACCCTTCTGGGAATAATGGACGAATTGGACGGTCAATTAAACGACAAATTAATGTTTCTTCTTCAGAAGGACGGCCTTCACGTTTAAAAAAACCACCGGGGATTTTACCCGCTGCGTATGTACGCTCTTGGTAGTTAACCGTTAATGGGAAAAAATCTTGGCCAGGCTTTGCTTCTTTCTTACCAACAACAGACACTAAAACGGAAGTATCGTCCATGCTAGCCATAACAGCACAAGTTGCTTGACGAGCGATAGCACCCGTTTCTAAAGTGACGGTATGTTGACCGAATTCAAATGTTTTTGTAACAGTATTGAACATAAATGTTCCTTTAATTAAATGGATAATTTTTAAATTATTAACCAATCTGTACAATTATTTATTCACTTAAAGCAAATTTGGAGCAGCTTAAGTTGAACAAAAAATTATACAGTTTGGATTGATTAGTTTTGCAAATTCTAATAGTTCTAAATTTTGCACGTATATTATACTTGGCTGTGTAGTTTTTACTAGGTGAAAACACCTATAAAATTGCATTAGTATCAATAATAAGTTTCTTTATTAAGCAACAAGCTTATATATTGGTTATATAATTTTAATCATCATTGAATAGCTCTGACCGGAACATAATAAATATTATTGATGTGTTGCTTAAAACTTATCATAGATAGTTTATCTGGTGAGTTATCCCATGAAGTAAGTTGCGCTTTATTTGGTAAAGCAACTTTGCTGAGTATAAGGATAATATTTTGGTAATCATCAAATTTGATCAAAGCAATATGATCAAAGTTTGGTCGAGATACTGTCAGTATACGCAACAAGTTTTCTTCATTTTCAGGAAATAAATTAATAAACACAGTACCTGAACTACTCAATTGTCCATCTAAATATTGATAATAACTTTTACTATAAAGGCACATGGGGCTTTGTTGTTTGAAAAAAATATCACATAAAATTATATCGTAGCTTTGTGTTGTAGTACGTAAAAAATCTTCGGCATTATCATGGATAATATTATTTTTTTCAGATGACAAAAAGTATCTTTTAGCCATTTCAATAATTTCTAACTCGGCTTCAACCGATGTTATCTGAATATCAGTAAATCCTGTTAATGCGTTTTCTATTGTCCCAGCCCCCATCCCTAAATTTAAAACGTGTAGGGGTGACTTATGCCACAATAAAAATAACAACATTGATTGTGGGACAGGTAATAAAACGTTTTCACGATTTAATGTATCAATGGCAGCTTGAACAATATCGCCGCCGTAATGAAACCAACGATAATTATCTTGTTCGCGTACTTCTAACAACTCACCACTTATATGAGTGCTGTATAAAGATTTTCCAATATATGAATTTAAAATCGCTTGGCTCAAAAAAATATTCTCTACGTCTATTAAGATACAAAATTAGTAATATTGTAATAAAAGCATTTATTAATTGATTATCATATTATATTTATCTCAAGCAAAAAAAAAGGAACCAAAAGGCTCCTTTTATATAAGTTTTAAGTTTGTCTTAACGACGTAAACCTAACTTCTCGATTAAAGACGAGTAACGTACTACGTTTTTGCCTTTTAAGTAATCAAGTAACTTACGACGTTGTGCAACCATACGTAATAAACCACGACGTGAATGGTGATCATGGATGTGTGCTTTAAAGTGACCCTGTAAGTGGTTGATTTGTGTTGTTAACAAAGCAACTTGAACTTCTGGAGAACCAGTATCACCTTCTTTTTGAGCATATTCTGCAACGATTGCAGCTTTTTCTGTAGCATTTAAAGACATAAATAATCCTTAGTGTTTGTGTGCGAAAAGCACCTAAAATTCCTACCCAGCCAAACACTAATTCAGCGAAGGTAACAAAAGAGCGCGTATTCTATCAGTACATAATCAAATTGCAACTGATATTTACTGGTATCATGAGTTAATTAGAAGATAAAACACATTGCGTCGATGACTTGTGTACAACATGCAAAACTCAACAAGCTAAGTATACTCAGCAAGCAATTACAACGTTTTTAATACTTCTTCTAAAACAACTATCCGCTTAGGGGCAACAAGACCATTATCGTCAATATGGCCAACGCCAATGAATTCACCTTCACTGGTATTTTCGCCTACAAAAACTTGAACTAAGCCATCAGTTGGTGCTTTGGATACTTGCACGGGGTTGCCGTGTCGCAGGGAATTTGCTGACATATCATCAATAAAGATAGGAGGGATGCCATCACAAGCGGTAGTCATAGGTAACAATAATGGGTCAAGTAATTCAGAAGGAGCTATTTCTTGTACGTTCGCCTGTTCAACCAGTGAATTTAGTTGCTCAAGTGTCACCATTTTGTCTGTCGGGTAATTACCTACTGCGCTACGGCGTAAATTAGCAACGTGAGCGCCACAACCAAGTAACTCACCTAAGTCATCAACAATAGTACGGATATATGTGCCTTTAGAGACATGAATATCAAGATCGACTTCGTCACCTTCAAAGCGTAATAAGTCTAAGCGAAAAACAGTTATATCTCTTGATTCTCGAGGTACTTCAATGCCTTCACGCGCGTACTTATATAAAGGCTGCCCATTGTATTTAAGGGCAGAATACATTGACGGAACTTGTTGAGTAGTACCACGAAAGGTTTCAAGTGCTCTCGCCAACTGAGCATCTGAAATATCGACAGATTTCTCTGAAACAACCTCACCGTCAGCATCACTGGTTGTTGTTCTTATTCCCAATTTCGCTGTGACTTGATAAGTTTTATCCGTATCAAGCAAAAACTGCGAGAACTTAGTTCCTTCACCTAAACAAATCGGTAACATGCCTGTAGCAAGTGGATCTAATGCGCCAGTATGTCCCGCTTTTTGTGCAAAGAAAATACGCTTAACTTTCTGTAAAGCACTGTTTGATGACATGTCATAAGGTTTATCTAGTAAGATAACCCCATTGATAGGGCGACCTTTTCTGCGTTTAGCCATAAAGCCTGTACCCTATGATTTGTCTTCGATAGTTTCAGCAGAATCTGCATCTAAATCTGAGCTTTCATCATGATGTTTATCACTCGCTACAGCTTGGTCAACTAGTGAGCTCATGCGAACTCCTTCAGACATAGAGCTATCATAAACAAAGCGTAAATGCGGCATAATACGAGCTCGCAATTTTTTTGCTAATAACGAACGGATAAAGCCTGCAGCATCATTTAAAACTTCAATTGAGCTTTTTATTTCTGAATCTTCATTAGTGAAGAAAGTTACAAAAATTTTAGCATAAGCTAAATCACGCGTTAACTCTACGGCTGAAACGGTTGTCATCGCCAAGCGAGGATCTTTTACTTCTCGCATTAAAATTGTTGCGATTTCTTTCTGTATTTCTTGTCCGACACGGTCGGTACGGGCAAATTCTCTTGCCATAGGAAATTCTCCTAATCAAACCGTAAAGTATTTATCGCCTTACGGTCTCTTTATATAATAAAAATGGAGGCTAAGCCCCCATTTAGTATTTTACAAACAGTAAGTAACTGTTACTTCATAATTAAGCTAATTAACTTCAACATTATAATTGAAGTAATTAGCAATAATCTAAAGTTAAAGTGTACGTTTAATTTCTACTGTTTCGAATACTTCGATTTGATCGCCTACTCGTACATCGTTGTAGTTCTTAACACCGATACCACATTCGATACCGTTACGAACTTCTTGTACATCATCTTTAAAGCGACGAAGTGACTCAAGTTCACCTTCGTATATAACAACGTTTTCACGTAATACACGAATTGGTGCGCTACGCTTAATAATACCTTCAGTAACCATACAACCGGCAATTGCACCGATTTTAGGTGACTTGAATACATCACGTACTTGAGCAAGACCAATGATTTCTTGTTTAAACTCAGGTGCAAGCATACCGCTCATTGCTTGTTTAACTTCGTCGATTAAGGCGTAGATAACACTGTAGTAGCGTAAATCAATATTCTCTGAATCAATGACTTTCCGGGCACTAGCATCTGCACGAACATTAAAACCAACCATAATAGCATTCGAAGCTGCAGCTAAAGTCGCGTCAGTTTCAGTAATAGCACCAACACCTGAACCGATAATTTTAACTTTTACTTCATCAGTTGAAAGTTTTAATAATGAATCAGATATCGCCTCTAGAGAACCCTGTACGTCAGACTTAAGTACAACGTTAACTTCAGAAACTTCACCTTCAGCCATCGCAGAAAACATGTTTTCAAGTTTAGACTTTTGTTGACGAGCCAGTTTAATGTCGCGGAACTTACCTTGACGGAACAAAGCAACTTCACGCGCTTTTTTCTCATCTTTAACAACAGTTGCTTCATCACCTGACTGTGGTACGCCACTTAAACCGATAATTTCAACAGGTATTGAAGGTCCAGCTGACTGAATAGTTTTACCATTCTCATCACGCATTGCACGAACACGGCCATATTCTAAACCACAAAGTACGATATCACCTTGATTCAAGGTACCTTCTTGAACAAGAACGGTTGCTACAGGTCCACGACCTTTATCAAGTTTAGACTCAACAACCACACCACTAGCCATTCTTTCAACAACAGCCGTCAGCTCGAGTACTTCAGATTGTAGTAATATAGAATCTAATAAGTCATCAATACCTAAACCTGTTTTAGCAGAAACGTGACAGAATTGAACATCTCCGCCCCACTCTTCAGATAAAACATCATGCTGAGATAACTCACTCTTAACACGGTCAGGATCAGCACCTTCTTTATCCATCTTGTTTACAGCAATGATAATTGGTGCATTAGATGCTTTAGCGTGTTGGATTGCTTCAACAGTTTGTGGCATTACACCATCGTCTGCAGCAACAACAATGATAACGATATCCGTGGCTTTAGCACCACGTGAACGCATAGCGGTAAATGCAGCATGACCAGGAGTATCTAAGAAAGTGATCATACCATGACCCGTTTCTACGTGGTAAGCACCAATGTGCTGAGTAATACCACCGGCTTCACCGTCAGCTACTTTTGCTTCACGAATGTGGTCAAGTAAAGATGTTTTACCGTGATCAACGTGACCCATAATAGTAACAACTGGCGCACGAGTAACAGCATTACCATTATGACTGCGATCTGCAAGTATCGCTTCTTCAAGTGCATTCTCTTTCACTAATACAACTTCAAAGCCCATTTCTTCAGCAACTAAAGCGGCGGTTTCTTGGTCAATTACTTGGTTAATCGTTGCCATTGCTCCAAGTTTAAACATAACTTTAACAACTTCAGCGCCTTTCTTTGCCATTTTATTAGCAAGTTCCGCTACCGAAATTGTTTCACCGATACGTATATCTTGAAATTTCTCTTCAACTGGTTTTGTAAAACCATGTTTTAAGCTTTCTGGTGAAGCTAAAGTTTTCCCTTTACCACGGCCATTATTACGACCACGAGCATTACGATCAGGCGATTTTTTCTTCTTGCGTCGACGACCACTTTCATCAGCAGAATCACTTTTATCTTCAGCTTCTTGAGCGTATTTAGAAGAAGTTAAATGTACAACTTCTTTCTCTTTAGCTTTTCGTTCAGCTTCTTGTTCTTTCCAGCGTGCTTCATTTTCTTCGGCTAATTTCTTAGCTGCTGCTGTTGCTTCTTTAGCTTCTTCTTCAAGTTTAGCTTTTGTTTCAGCTTCTTGAGCAAGGCGAGCTTTCTTAGCTTCTTCAGTTTCTGCAACTTTCACTGGAGCTTCTTCAGCACTTTTTGCTTTAGCAGCCGCAGCTTGTTTAGCTTTTGATTCAGCTTCTGCTTTTGCTTGAAGTTTACGTTCTGCTTCCACTTCAGCTTTTGCTGTTGCTACCGCTTTAGCATTTTCAACTTCTTTGGCATCGGCGATAGCTTTTGCTTCGGCAGACGCTTTAGCAGCTAATTCTGCTTCAGCAGCTAATTTTGCTTCAGCTTCTGCTTGTTGTTGTTCTTCAACATCACTGCGTTTAACATAAGTGCGTTTTTTACGTACTTCTACATTAATTGACTTAGCTTTACTGCCATGTCCCATCGTTAATGTTGATTTAGACTTACGATTAAGCGTCATTTTTTTCGGTGCGGCTGTTGAGTCGTCACCATGTTGCTTTTTCAAGTGCTCTAACAAAGATTCTTTTTCACTTTGTGATACAGAGTCAGTTGCCGACTTATTCACGCCAGAGTCAGCCAGTTGGCTAACTAAGCGATCCACCGGTGTACCAATTTCTTGAGCAAGTTCTGCTACAGTTGTGTTTGACATCTACTATTTTCTCCCGGGGATTATTCTTCGTTAAACCAACAAATATTACGCGCAGCCATAATTAACTCGCCCGCTTTGGTTTCATCTAATTCTTCAATATCGGCAATTTCATCAACACCTTGCTCAGCCAAATCTTCAAGGGTAATTACACCACGACTTGCTAAAACAAATGCTAAGTGACGCTCTAAACCATCTAATGCTAATAAATCGGCAGCTGGTTCTGCGTTTTCAAGAGACTCTTCACTTGCTAACGCTAGTGTTGTTAATGCTTCTTTTGCACGCTCACGAAGTGCTTCAACAATGTCTTCGTCCATGCCGTCAATTTCTAACATTTCAGCCGCTGGTACGTATGCAATTTCTTCTAACGTAGCAAAGCCTTCTTCTGCCAATAAATTAGCAAAGTCATCATCGATATCTAAGTTGTCAGTAAATAAAGAAATAACTTTATCGTTTTCAGCTTGATGTTTTTCGTTCATATCAGCAACGGTCATTACGTTTAATTCCCAGCCAGTTAATTGGCTAGCTAAACGAATGTTTTGACCACTACGACCAATGGCCATAGCTAAATTACCTTCTTCAACCGCAATGTCCATTGTGCCTTTGTCTTCATCAACAATAATAGAAGCGACTTCAGCAGGTGCCATTGCGTTGATTACGTATTGTGCTGGATTGTCATCGTATAAAACGATATCAACACGTTCACCACCAAGCTCTGTGGAAACAGCCTGAACACGTGAACCACGCATACCGACACAAGCACCGATAGGATCGATACGTTTGTCGTTTGACTTAACTGAAATTTTAGCGCGTGAACCAGGATCGCGAGCTGCATCTTTAATTTCTAGCATTTCTTCGCCAATTTCCGGTACTTCAACACGGAAAAGTTCAATAAGCATTTCAGGCTTAGAACGAGTTACTAATAACTGTGCGCCACGTGTTTCTGCTTTAATTTCGTATAACAAGCCACGAACACGGTCACCTGGACGGAATGTTTCGCGAGGTAACATATCATCACGGTAAATAACCGCTTCAGCATTATTACCTAAGTCAATAATGATACTGTCACGGCTAGCTTTTTTAACTACGCCAGTAACAAGTTCACCGACTTGTTCTTGATAAGCCTCAACGATAAGTGCTCGTTCAGCCTCACGAATTTTCTGTACAATAACTTGCTTTGCTGTTTGTGTAGTTACACGGTCAAATTTAACTGATTCAATTTGATCTTCGACGTAATCACCAAGCTGTAATTCAGCATCATCATACTGTGCTGCTGATAAACTCATTTCCGCAAATGGGTTTTCTGCTACAGCATCATCGGCAACCACCAACCAACGACGGAAAGTATCAAACTCACCATTCGAACGGTCAATAGCAACACGTACTATTATATCGCCTTCATATTTTTTCTTTGTCGCTGTTTCTAAAGCGGTTTCCATTGCTTCAAAAATGCTTTCTCGTGGTAATGCTTTTTCGTTAGATACGGCATCTACAACCAGTAATATTTCCTTACTCATGCTACTTAGCCTTTTAATCGTTTTTCTGAACAGTTCAGCCTGTGCTTACACAATAAAGTCTGAACAACTACGTATACTTTCACTATTATTTATTTTTATTATGTTTACTTGTTTTTATGGTTATAGACCAAGTGTGCTTTAACTATATTACCTAGCACTAACTCGTAATCTTCGCCATCAACAGTAACAATTAATGTATCGTTTTCTATGGCAACTAAGTTACCTTTAAACTTACGTCGACCATTGAATGGTATTGATAATTTCACTTCAATTGTTTCACCAATGACGGCTTCATAATGTGCTTTATCAAATAATGGTCGATCTAAACCTGGTGATGAAACTTCTAAATTAAATTCACTGCTAATAGGATCTTCAACATCAAGAATCGCTCCTACCTGACGGCTGACTTCAGCGCAGTCATCAACATCAATGCCATTTTCATGGTCGATAAATAAACGCAAAACTGAATTATTACCTGCGCTAATATATTCTATACCTAATAATTCCTTGCCAACTTCTTCAACGGCAGGACGTAACATTTCTGTTAATTTATGTTCAAACTTAGCCAATCATTTTCTCCAAAAAAATCTACTTTATTTATCTGTATCCTGTATTCAGATACAAAAAAAGGGCTTGTAGCCCAATATTTTTGCTTTTTTTTATATCTAAAATAAACCATTAGATACAAAAAAGCCCCATTTCGCGGGGCTTATTACACTGAACCCACGATGTTGATTTAACCTAGAGACTTATAAATAAGCCGTCAAATCGATACAACAATATATAATTTATTTTCTTATCTTACTTTAAGCCAGATAAGAAAATAAATTTCAGTGAAATATTGCTATATTTAAGCTGAGCGAATTATATAGAGAGTTCGGTGGGATCGCAAGCCTATTTCAAAGGATAAGCAAGAAAAGCTGCCTCACTAAATTATCTTTATCTACATATTAAATATCGGTCTACATAACAGTTAGTTAGTAAATTATAGGTAATGGTGCTATAAATGAAGAAAGCCAATCTTTCATAGTAAACTAGTATATATGTACAGCTATTCTCAATTACTCATGCGCAATACTCTTTTAGGCATATTATTTAATACGCTTATTGCAATTACAGTGCTTTATTTTTTTTCTACGGCTTTATCCAATTCGCAAAGACAAATACAACCTTCTCTATCTGCTAGTATCGATTTATTACAACAAGAAAATATCTTGCCAACAAAATTCGCCAATACTTTGAACTTAGCTGAGTTTAGTTCTCTGACAGTAACAGATTCAACTAAAACTCATTTCCAACACGAAACAACAGTAACGAGTTTTATTGGACGTCTCATTTCATCTCCCTCAACTTCGTTTACGACTGAAAAAGGACTCAACGTCAGTTTTAATGTTAATAGTAATGATGCTGCAGATTTGATTACTAAGATATTATTAGTATCCCTCATTATTAGCATCGTAATTATTTTTGTCGCTTGCTCTTTGAGTGTCAGACACACTAAACAGCTTGTGTTCGTAGTGAATAAACAAATTAAAAGTGGGATTGCGCAAGTTATATCTGCTGATGAACTTGAACCAACTAATGAAATCATTGATATTCCAGAACTCACTTCTGGCCTTAAAAAAATGAAAGACATTATTTCCACTCAAATCACTGATGCATCCGCACTCGAAAAACAAGCGTATATAGAACCATTAACTCAACTACAGAATCGAAATCGTTTTGTACAATTTTTTGCTAATGATAGTAATCAGATCGAATTCGGTGTGCTCGCGATAACGCGTTGTTCAGAGTTACAAACGATTAACCAGATTCATGGTTACAATGAGGGCGATAAATATATTTGCCACGTTGCAAAAATTATACAAGCCGTTATTGAACCCTATCGAGGTGCTAATGTTTATCGTTTAAATAGCTCTGACTTTGCCATGTTATTGCCAAATATTACTTTGAAAGAATCCGAGAGTATTGCAAAAGAGATTACCAGCCGATTTAATGAATACCAACATGCATCTGATTTAGACTCTGTTGGTTATACTGGTTTAGTATATTTCACTAAAGACAAACCCCTTGGTGAATTGCTCGCTCTGGCTGATACCGGAATTAGTGTCGCACAGACACAACAAATGAATTCTTGGTTTTCGCAAACTGATACCGATATTCTACAAAATTCGAGTGCGAGTTATGGCAATCAAAATTGGCGTCAAGAAATCGATAATGTGTTGCAAAATCTGCGGGTAAAATTACTGGTACAGCATATAAAACCTAACAGCCGTAATAATAAAGTTTATGGTGAAATTCTGGCGCGTTTCTTAAATTCGCAAGATGAAATGTTACCTACAGCCTCTTTTATTGCCATGGCCGAAAAGCTTGATAAAATTGTAGCTGTTGACAAAATGATCATTGAAAAAGTATTTAGTGAAATAAAAGAAAAAAATCTTCATGAACAATTCTTTGGTATAAATATTAGTGCCCGAAGTATTCATGACGAACATTTTCTCATTTGGTTAGAGCGTCGCCTACTAAAAGACCCAACTATCGCTTCAAAGATTATTTTCGAAATTACTGAGTATGGTTTACAACAAAATATAAAAACCAGCAGGCGGTTTATCGACATGATCCACCGAGTAGGCTCTCGTATAACCGTCGAACGTTTTGGGGTAGGTTTAACGTCATTTAAATTTTTCCGTGATTTAAAACCTGATTTTATTAAAATGGACAGCACGTATACTCGTGATATTGATGATGATAAAAATAATCAGTATTTTATTCGACTTATGGTCGACTTAGCCCATAGATTAAGTATTACCGTACTCGCTGAAAGTGTTGAAAGCCAAGAAGAAAAGTTTACTTTAGAAAAGCTATTTATTGATGGTTGCCAAGGATTTTATTTAGGGAAACCTGAAGAAATTTAGCCAAATAATCATGTAATATAGTAAAAATGTAAATTTTTCAGCACAGATTAGCGTGACACCCAACCAATGATATTGCATTTGCAATAACGAATAAGGTATTGAACTGTTGTCATCCGATGAATAAAGTCGGATAATAGTGTGAATTATCTCATAAAATTATTTTTCAAATGTCTGATTACCTACTGCTGTTAGTTGGCACAGTATTAGTAAATAACTTTGTACTCGTAAAGTTCTTAGGATTATGCCCTTTCATGGGGGTGTCTTCGCGCACTGAAACGGCCATTGGCATGTCATTTGCTACGACTTTCGTCATGACGGTGGCATCGTTACTCAGCTATATAGTTACCACTTATATTCTAGTGCCACTGGGTCTTGAGTACCTAACGACCATGATGTTTATTTTAGTCATTGCAGTCGTTGTCCAGTTTACCGAAATGGTTGTTCACAAAACCAGTGCCAATTTATATCGTTTATTAGGTATTTTTTTACCGCTCATCACCACAAATTGTGCCGTATTAGGTGTAGCATTATTGAATATTTACGAACAACATAACTTTCTCGAGTCTATTGTTTATGGCTTTGGTGCAGCAGTTGGCTTTTCATTAGTGCTTATAATGTTTTCTGCTATGCGAGAAAAGTTAGCTAATGCAGATGTACCAAAACCTTTCAAAGGCTCTGCTATTGCCATGATTACCGCAGGCTTAATGTCATTAGCATTTATGGGGTTTACCGGTTTGGTGAAGCTTTCATGAGTGTAATCATCAGTACCTTGATTGCTATTTTAGTGCTAGGGTCAATGGCACTCGTTTTTGGCGCTATTCTAGGTTTTGCATCCGTAAAGTTCCACGTTGAAGGCGACCCTCTTGCTGAACAACTTGATGAATTACTTCCACAAACGCAATGCGGACAATGTGGTTATCCCGGCTGTAAACCTTATGCTGAAGCGGTAGCCAATGGTGAAGCAATCAATAAGTGTGCTCCTGGTGGCGAAGATACCATCAAAAAAATAGCCGACTTGCTCGGCGTTGACGTTCAGCCACTTGATGAAAATCATGAAGCTGATAACACGCCTAAAGTCGCCTTTATAATAGAAGAAGATTGCATTGGCTGTACAAAGTGTATTCAAGCTTGTCCGGTCGACGCTATTTTAGGTACAACTAAACAAATGCACACAATAATTGCCGATGAATGCACTGGCTGTGATTTATGTGTCGATCCGTGTCCTGTCGATTGTATTGTTATGATCCCGATAGCGCAAACACCGCAGAATTGGCAGTGGGATCTAAATAATATACCAGTAGTACAGTTGGATTAGGCGAGGTTTCGTGGCATCACTTATTGAGCGCATTAAGCGTGGGCATTTTGGGACATTTCATGGGGGGATCCATCCACCCCAGCAAAAGTTTTTAACCTCTGACAAACCTATCAGAGCTGTTAGTATTCCTGAACAATTAATATTACCGTTACAACAACATATAGGCATCGCCGCTGAATTACAGGTAAAAGTTGGTGACAAAGTTTTAAAAGGCCAGGCCTTGACAGATGGTGCTCACCCTATGGCAGTGCCAATTCATGCACCCACTAGTGGTACGGTTACGGCTGTTAAAAATTCTGTGATTGCTCACCCTTCAGGTTTAAGCGAACTATGTTTGTTTATTGCACCAGACGGTGCTGATAAATGGCGAGAACGTCATATTTGTACTGACTTCAATCAACTTACTAGCCATCAGCTCATTGAAAAAATATCTGCAGCAGGTATTTCTGGTATGGGTGGCGCAGGCTTTCCAACTCAAGTAAAAATAAGCACTAAAGAGGATATCCAGTACCTCATTATTAATGCCGCTGAGTGTGAACCTTATATTACCGCCGATGACTTACTCATTCGCGAGCACAGCCCGTCGATACTCGATGGTATAAATATTCTCGCCAATATTCTTTTACCTGAACATATTCTTATTGGTATTGAAGATAATAAACCACAAGCGATTAAAGCCTTGAAACAAGCGACGGCTGATAATGAAAAAATTACCGTTTGTGTGCTACCCACCAAATATCCAACAGGTGGCGAAAAGCAGCTTATACAAATATTAACCGGGCAAGAAGTTCCAGCCGGTGTTTTACCCAGCTCCCTTGGTATCGTAATGCAAAACATTGCCACATGTTTTGCTATAGCTGATGCGGTCATAAATGACATTCCACTGATAAAGAGAGTTGTCACTGTTAGTGGGCAAGCCTTAGAAAAACCACAGAATGTTTGGTCATTACTTGGCACCCCAGTTGGTTATTTATTAGCGCAATGTGGCTACCTTAATAAAGACAAAAAGCATATTATTATGGGCGGCCCCATGATGGGCTACAGCTTACCCACAGATCAAGTTCCGGTAGTCAAAACCACTAACTGTATCCTTGCGCCAACAGAGAAAGAAATATCTTCACCTTATTCTACCGGCAGTAAGGAAGTTGAGTGTATTCGTTGTGGGCAATGCAGTGATGTTTGTCCAAGTCAGCTCTTACCACAAGAGCTACAATGGAGCGCAAAAGCTAAAGATCAACAACAGCTTGCAAAGCTAAATTTATTTGATTGTATCGAATGTGGTGCTTGTGCATATGTTTGCCCTAGCCAAATTCCATTAGTACATTATTATCGAGTTGCTAAATCTGAAATTCGTCAGCAAAAGCAACTAGACATAAAAGCAGAACACGCAAAAGTGCGGTTTGAAGCACGTAAAGAACGATTGGCCAGAGATAAAATTGCTCGTGAAGAAAAGCACAAAGCGGCAGCTGAAGCTCGTAAAGCGAGAATGAATTCAGGCAGTACTGCGGGTAATAACGAGAAGTCAGCGGTAGCTGCAGCTTTAGCCCGCGTAAAAGCAAAAAAGGCAGGTCAAACTCAGTCGGGTATTCCTAAAACACAAGAAAAATCCTCTGATAAAGCAGACAATGGACAAAAGAGTCAAGTTGCAGCGGCTATAGCAAGAGCCAAGGCTAAAAAGTTAGCAGCTCAAACAGAAAACTCTGCAGAAGCAACCAAAGCATCAACTAATATGAAAAACAATATTGAAAGCTCTGTTGATGATAAAAAAGCTAAAATTTCGGCAGCGGTTGCTAAAGCTAAAGAAAAGAAACTTGCCGAAACATCAGTTTCGTTGACAGAAAGTAGCTCAACCACTAATGCTAACGTCAGTAATACATCAAGTTCAGACGTTGAGACTAAAGCCCCAGCTGACGATAAAAAAGCTAAAATTGCTGCTGCAGTCGCTAAAGCCAAGGCAAAAAAAATAGCCTTACAGCAAGATAAAACAACGGTATCAGTAGACAGTACCTTAGCGAAGAATAAAATACTCGATACTGAAATGGATGCTCAAAACCCCGCGGATGCGAAAAAAGCTAAAATAGCCGCTGCAGTAGCTAAAGCTAAAGCAAAGAAATTAGCCTCACAACAAGAACAATCAGAGTCGACATAATATTATGGCCTTTTGGATAGCAAGTTCACCACACAATCACATGCAAAGTGAAACATCGGCAATAATGCGTTTAGTAATATATGCAACAATACCGGGGGTTTTTGCTCAATGGTATTTTTTTGGCTGGGGTAATCTCATTCATATTTCTCTCGCTATTATTACCGCATTAGTTGCTGAATTTACAGTTTTATCACTGCGAGAGAAGAAGATAACAACACAGTTATTTGATGGAAGTGCAATTTTGACGGCGGTATTAATTGGTATTAGTTTACCGGCAATTGCCCCCTGGTGGATTTCTGTTATGGGTGCAGCCTTCGGTATTGTCATTGTTAAGCAACTATATGGCGGCTTAGGGCATAACCCTTTTAATCCGGCTATGGCGGCCTATGTAATGCTGTTGATTTCATTTCCTTTACAAATGACTTCTTGGCAGCCTCCGCTTGAATTAATGGCGTTACCTTTAAACTTTTTAGATACCTTATCAGTAATAATAAGCGGCTTTACCATTGATGGGTATTCCGTTGAACAGCTAAGAATGCATATCGATGGTTATACGATGGCAACCCCCCTTGATACTGTAAAAACTAACTTAACATTAGGGTTGACGGTCAATGAAAGTATGGAAAACCCAGTAATTGGGAAGAATTTTGGTCTTGGCTGGGAATGGATAAATGCAGGTTTTTTACTCGGCGGCCTATTCTTATTAGCCAAAAAAGCGATTAACTGGGCTACCCCATTTAGTTTTTTAACGAGCTTATTTGTTTGTTCATTAGTCGCTTTTTTATTAAGCCAAGATAGTAACGCCTCAACCATGTTTCACTGGTTTAACGGTGCGTGTATGTTAGGTGCATTTTTCATTTTAACCGACCCAGTTTCTGGCGCAACCAGCACAAAGGGGCGTTTGATTTTTGGTGCTTTAGCAGGTTTTTTAGTCTTCATCATTCGAAAGTACGGTGGTTACCCTGATGCTGTTGCTTTCGCGGTACTGCTTTGTAATATGTCGGCACCGTTAATAGACCAATACACTCGCCCTCGTACCTACGGGCATAATATTACTAACAATTCAGGAAATGAATAATGGCTAAAGCTCTAACGACTGCAATGAGCAAAAATGCACAGCTTCTTGCTTTATTTGCAGTTGCTTGTACGACCATTGTTGGAATTGTTCATTTACTCACAAAAGATCAAATTGCATTTCAACAACAGCAAAAGTTATTAAGAAACTTAAACAGTATAATCATTGATAACAGTTACAATAATGTTATTTATCAGGATTGTTTAATTATACCTAGTTCCGCATTAGGCACAGCGATAGCACAAAAAGTTTATCGAGCAAGATACGACAATGCCCCAGTGTCTGCGGCAATAACCACAATAGCTCCTGATGGCTATAGTGGGAATATTGAATTACTTATTGCGATAAATATTGATGGTACTGTCAGCGGAGTTAGGGCGCTGAAACATCAAGAAACGCCCGGCCTTGGTGATAAAATTGAAATAAGAAAAAGTGAGTGGATTAACAGTTTTTCCGGTAAAAAATTAGCAAATGAAAACGATAGCCGTTGGCAAGTAAAAAAAGATGGCGGCATGTTCGATCAATTTACCGGAGCAACTATCACCCCTCGAGCGGTAGTCAAAGCTGTACGGAATACGGTAAATTACTTTAATAACCATCAAAACGAATTATTCGAAAGTACAAGTAACTGCCATACTGAAACTATCGGTGAGGAAAGTTTATAATTATGAAATTTACCGATGAATACAAAGAATTAGCTTGGCAGGGTTTATGGAAGAATAACCCTGGATTGGTACAGCTTCTAGGCCTTTGTCCTTTACTTGCGATAACATCAACACTTACCAATGCAATAGGCTTGGGCTTAGCAACTCTTTTTGTACTGATATGCTCCAATGCAACTGTTTCAGCTATTCGTCATTGGGTGCCAAAAGACATTAGGATCCCAATTTTTGTTCTGATCATCGCCTCTTTTGTTACTTGTGTACAATTATTGATGAATGCTTACACTTTTGGTTTATATCAATCCTTAGGCATATTTTTGCCCCTCATTGTTACCAATTGTGCCATCATCGGCAGAGCCGAAGCTTATGCATCAAAAAACCCGATTAAACAAGCAAGTTTTGACGGATTAATGATGGGTTTAGGTTTTTTACTGGTGCTTATGTTATTAGGGGCGGTACGAGAAGTTTTAGGTCAAGGAACTTTATTTGACGGTGCAAATTTACTACTAGGTGACTGGGCAAGTGTCTTACGGATAGAAGTATACAGACTTGATACTCAGTTCCTCTTAGTCATTTTACCCCCTGGTGCTTTTATCGTTATGGGATTTTTCATTGCGATGAAAAATGTCATTGATGAACGTATTGCACAGGCTAGCCCTAAAGTAGAAAACCAAGAAATATCTCGAGTGCGTGTTAACTTCGACGAAAAATAACAAAAAGAACCTATTATGAACAAAGATAAACGTTTAGAAATGCTAACTCGGTTACGTGATAATAACCCGCACCCAACGACTGAACTAAATTTCTCTTCGCCATTTGAGCTATTAATCGCTGTTTTACTTTCCGCGCAGTCTACTGATGTAGGCGTTAATAAAGCCACTGCGAAACTTTACCCTGTAGCCAATACCCCACAGGCAATTCTTAACTTAGGATTGGAAGGATTAAAGTCATACGTTAAGACTATTGGCTTATTCAATACTAAAGCCGCAAACACCATGAAAACCTGCCAAATGTTAGTAGACCTGCACGGTGGCGAAGTGCCTGAAGATAGAGCTTCACTTGAGGCATTACCGGGAGTTGGCAGAAAAACAGCTAATGTCGTATTAAATACAGCTTTCGGCCAATTAAAAGATAATGAAGGAAAATACTTTATCGCTGTAGATACCCATATCCAACGACTCGCAAATCGTACCGGATATGCAAAAGGTAAAACAGTTGAAGAAACCGAAATAAATATAGTCAAGAATACTCCAAGAAAAACAGAGTTCTTTTTTAATTTACACCATTGGTTCATTCTTCATGGACGGTATACTTGTATCGCTAGAACGCCGCGCTGTGGTAGTTGTATTATTGAAGATTTATGCGATTTTAAAGAAAAAACAAGTTAGTTTTAACTGAAGATAACAGTCAAAAATAACAAGCCAACTCGGTAATATTATAAACGACAGGAACAACAATGAAATATTTGCATACCATGGTTCGTGTAAACGATTTAGATAAGTCGCTCAATTTTTATATTAATCAGCTAGGGCTCATTGAAACTAAACGAACTGAGGTACCAAAAGGAAAGTTTACTTTAATCTTTCTTGCTACTGAAATTGGCGGCCCTGAAATTGAGCTAACCCATAACTGGGGCTCTACAGAAAATTATACCTCGGGCCGGAGTTTTGGTCACTTAGCCTTTGAAGTTGATGATATTTACCAAACCTGTGAAAAACTAATGGCCGATGGCGTCATTATCAATCGCCCTCCTCGTGATGGCCATATGGCTTTTGTAAAGTCTCCAGACGGCATATCTATTGAGCTACTACAAAAAGGCCCATATTTAGCCCCGCAAGAACCATGGCTAAGCATGGAAAATCAAGGCAGTTGGTAAGACTAGAATTGATTAATCGCTGATTGATAAGGGTCGATTGAGCAATTTGTTACAAGACAGAGTCATCGACCTTCACATTAAATATTACTTCAGCACTGACAACAAATCACTGCGTTCATCTCTCCAAATAATTAAACTATCTTCGCCTCTGTTTACACTTGGCCAGGCGCTACTGTAAATTTTTAAACGGGCATCGTTAAGCAGAGTTTGATTGTTTGTTATCATAACCCATTCCACATCATGCTCTTCTGCCCCTTTAGCTTTCGTTTTCACATAAATAATTTCTTTCTCTAAAGTGTTTGCTAAACCACGCACTAAAGGGGTTAAATTTAGATGAGTATTAGAGATGTGAACAGCTAGTGTGCCATCTTGTTTTAAGTGCTTAAAATAGAGCGCTACAGCTTCTTGTGTCAATAAGTGTTGCGGGATCGAGTCACCAGAGAATGCATCAATGACCAATAGGTCAAATTGCTGACTGCCTGTACTATCAATTTGTTTTTGTAAACTTACCCGTCCGTCGCCCTGTACGAGTTCGATATTCGCTGCTGAATCATGTAAATAACTAAAGTAATTTTTCGCAGCAGAAATAACCCCTGGGTTCAATTCATAAAATACATAGTCATCCCCCTTACTACCATAAGCGGCTAAAGTGCCGGCACCTAATCCCACAAAACCGGCATTTAATGACTTTTTATTCAACGCTAATTGCTTAGTTAACTGTTCAATTGTTATAGCAACACCAGTATTTTTTCGATAATAACTTAGCGGAATTTTAGCTTCGTCATTTTCTAACGATTGAGTACCATGCGAAGTCGTACCATCAATTAAACGACGTTGCATTTTGCCATTTATTTCGACATCTTTAACACTTAAAATTCCATAGAAATTACGTTCACTGTATACATTAGTTTTAATAAACAATGTATTTAAATAACTTAAACCTACGATAAAAATGGCCACTAAGACAATATTTACAGGTATCAGCCACGTTTGCTTTTTAACATGTTTGTCTAGCTGATGAGTATAAACACTCAAAGCGAGCAATATAAAAACACAAATAATCGCTAATGGAAATTCTAAAAATTGTTCAAATATATTCTGTGCAACAAAGGCGACAAAAGCACTACCGAAAAATCCGCCTAAAGAAATGAATAAATAATATAACGTTAACTTTTCTACTGCAGGTTTCAACCGCGCTAATTCGCCATGGCAAATCATACAAGCAACAAATAAAATACAGGAGTAAATAATAACTTGAGAAACTATATCGAATTGCGAACCAATAAAGTGCATAAGTAGCGCTAAACATGCAGTTAGCACAAATAAAGCAAACCAATATTCTCGTACATACCATTTAGGGCTATGGAAGCTAACAATGAAAGACAGTAAGTACAAACATAAAGGCAATATCCACAAAAAAGGAACTGGCGGAATATTCTGTGTCATCGCATTGGTAGTCGCAACAAGGATGATCACGCCAACCATTGCAAGCGAAATCCATAATATTTTGTCGATTAAACGGACTCCACTATTAGAACGTTCAGTTTCTATAAGCTTACTATTGATCGAAGTTATCAGTGATAGTTGCGACATTTTCCATAATAGCGTAATAATTAGCCCTGTAAAAATGACATAACCTACAGTCCAATATACCGACTGTTGAGTCGTGTTCAAAAGCGGTTCAAAAATAAATGGAAAGCTAAGTAACGCTAACAATGATCCGACATTTGATAAGGAATATAACTGATAAGGTAGTTTTCCAACCTCAACATAAGTCAACCAACGTTGAATTAACGGCCCTGTTGATGACAAGACAAAATAAGGCAAACCAATCGACGTAGTCAATAACAATAAAATACTAAATAGTGGAGAAGTGGTTGGTGATACTTGAGTAAAAAGATTAATACCAATAGGCAATGTTAACAAACTTAATACAATCAGACCTAAATGAATGCTCAACTGCAACTTTACTGATTTAAGTTGCGTTAAACAATGCGAATAGAAATAGCCCAATAATAAAAAGGCTTGAAAAAACAACAAGCACGCAGTCCATATTGCCGCGCCGCCCCCAAAAAACGGCAAAATCAGTTTTGCTATTAAAGGTTGTACTTGAAACAAAAGAAAAGCACTTAAAAAAATAATCGCAAGGTATAACATTAATTCACTTCTTATAATTTACAACGTTATATTCTGACCTATATAACAAAACGGTCATGTGATCATGACATTGTTTCCATGGATGGAGGTACTGATGATTTGTCAGGAACAAAATCATCAGTACATCGACGTGCATGGATGCACTAATGCCTTGGAAGACAGGATGTCTGAGAAAGGCCTGTACATCGTCATTCTTTCACATCCATGTGACCACGACATACGTACATCCTGTACATAAAAAAAGCGCTGTATAGCGCCTTTTTAATTAAACCTGACTAATGACTAAGTTTTGGCTTTAGCTTTAGCTTTTGTCTTGGGTTTAGCTTTGGGCTTAGCGTCTGCCTTTGCTTTAGGCTTTGTCTTTTTCTTGGCTTCTTCAACCCATTTACCATCAATATACTTCGCCGTCCAACCTGTCGCTTTAGGTTTAGCACCTTCAACTTCAGGTGCAAGTTCGGTCATTACGTACTGTTCTTTTGTTTTACGGCTATAACGAACAACCGATAAATTGCCATCAGGGTCTTTAACAGGTGCATCGGCTAAATAATAAAACTTACTCGATATTCTGTCTCTAAAGCGCTGTAATTCTTCCACTTTAGGTGCACGTGTTTCTCGTGACCGAGGGAAAGTATTGGCGGCTAAGAATATTCCTGCAGCGCCATCACGTAAGACAAAATGCGCTTCTGACTTTTCACAAGGAAGTTCAGGTAATTGAACAGGGTCTTCTTTTGGAGGAGCTGCTTCACCGCTAGCTAATAACTTACGAGTGTTTTTACATTCTTCATTTGTACAATCGAAGTATTTGCCAAAACGACCTGACTTCAGCTCCATTTCAGACTCACAACGGTCACATTCTAAAAGAGGCCCATCGTAACCTTTAATTTTAAACTCACCCGTTTCAACTTCAATCCCATCACAAACAGGGTTGTTACCACAAACATGTAGTTTGCGCGTTTCGTCAATCAAGTAACTGTCCATGGCGGTCGAGCATTTATCACAACGGCGCATGGCACGTAAAGCATCGGTTTCTTGATCATCGACTAAAACGCTAACGGCTTCTTCACCAGAAGTCAGGTTCATGGTTTTAGTACAACGCTCTTTTGGCGGTAACGCATAGCCAGAACAACCTAAGAAAACCCCAGTCGAGGCGGTACGAATACCCATTTTACGATTACATGTAGGACAATCAATATCGGTTAATACCGGTTCATTGTTGCGCATACCACCGTCTTCATTTGGCATATCGGCTTGAGCCAACTGCTTAGTGAAATTCTTGTAAAAACCGTTAAGTACTTCTTTCCAATTTGCTTTACCGTCAGCTACTTCATCAAGCTCTTGTTCCATGTTGGCGGTAAAGTCATAATTCATCAGGTCTTTAAAGCTTTCAGATAAACTGTCGGTAACAATCTCACCCATTTTTTCAGCATAAAAACGTTTTTTATCTAAGCGTGCATAACCGCGGTCTTGGATAGTAGAGATAATTGACGCATACGTTGATGGACGGCCAATAGAACGTTTTTCTAACTCTTTAACTAGTGATGCTTCACCAAAACGCGCTGGCGGTTTAGTAAAATGTTGAGCAGGGTGTAATTGTTCAAGTGTTAATGCTTCACCAACCGATAAGTCAGGTAAGTGCTTGTCGTCGCCTTTTGACAATTGTGGGTGAACTCTTGTCCAACCGTCAAATTGCATCACGCGGCCTTTAGCTTTTAAATCGAAGCCTGAAGCACCGACAGTAATTGTACTTACGGTATAACGCGCAGCAGTCATTTGACAAGCCACAAACTGACGCCAAATAAGGTCATATAGCTTTTTAGCGTCAGCTTCAATGCCTTCCATGAAAGCAGATTCAACTTTTACATTTGAAGGACGAACCGCCTCATGCGCCTCTTGCGCGCCAGATTTACTGCTGTAAACTTTTGCTTTTTCTGGTAAATAATTTTCACCAAAGTTATTAGTAATATAGCCTCGACACATTTCAACAGCGTCTTTGCTTAAGTTAGTTGAATCGGTACGCATATAAGTAATATGACCCGCTTCATATAAACGCTGAGCTAAGCCCATGGTACGCTTAACGCCAAAACCTAATTTCGTGCTCGCTGCTTGTTGCAGCGTTGATGTTATAAAAGGTGCAGACGGGGTACTTTTAGACGGTTTATCGTCTCGCTTATTAACGGTAAATGCTGAACCTTGTAATATGGCTAATGCCTTATTAGCGTCAGTTTCATTGGTCGGTTTAAAGGCTTTGCCATTTTCATGAGTAACGTCTAATGGAAAATCTAACCCTGAAACGGTTTTTGTATCAGCACTTATTTCCCAAAACTCTTTCGGGTCAAAGGCTTTAATTTCACGTTCTTTTTCAACCACTAATTTTACAGCAACAGATTGAACTCGCCCAGCAGATAAACCACGGGCAACCTTTTTCCACAATAATGGGCTAACCATAAAACCAACAACGCGATCGAGGAAACGTCGTGCTTGTTGGGCATTTACGCCTGGCATACTTAATTCGCCGGGAGTAGAGAAAGCTTGCTGAATTGCATTCTCAGTTATTTCATTAAAAACAACACGTTTGAACTTGTCTTCATCGCCACCAATAATTTCTTTTAGGTGCCAGGCTATCGCTTCTCCCTCGCGATCCAAATCGGTTGCGAGATAGACAGTGTCGGCAGTACTGGCAAGTTTTATTAATTCAGCAACAACTTTTTCTTTGCCTTCTAAGACTTGATAATTTGCTTCCCAATCTTTTTCTGGATCAATTCCCATTCGATTAACAAGTGCTTGTTTGTCACGTTTTGCTTTATATTTAGCCTTCGCTGCTGGCGCCATTTTTCTCACTTCAGCAGGAGATTTAGCCGCAACTTTTTTACCAGTACTACTGTGAGGAAGATCACGAACATGACCGACACTAGATTTCACAATAAAGTCTTTACCAAGATATTTGTTAATTGTCTTCGCTTTGGCTGGTGATTCGACAATTACAAGAGATTTTGCCATATATATACTTTCCTACGTCACTGGCTATTTTTTTTACCAGTTATAAATACATTTCGGTCACGACTGTACAAAAATTAGCCGAGCAACTCATTTTTAGCACGATTTAACCAAAATTCAATGAAATTAGAATTACTATTAGATATATCCGTAAATAAGCAAGCTGACAAGTTATTATTTTTAATATCCATACATTTTAGTTATAATGCTCTCGATTTTACGGCGCTATCATAATAAAGTTTTATCAAAATAAGAATATCGCCGACGATAAAGTTCAACGCCCTTTCAAAAGAGTATTTCGCTTGGACGCTTAAGTAAAAAATATAACTTAGGTATTCAAGCGTGTATTCATATTAACTAGAGTATCAATATGACAACTTCATGGACTAATCTGCAAGAAAAATTATCACAGTGTTTATGCCCTGCTGGTAATGGTGTTTTTACGGTCAATACAGCTAAAGAGCGAAAGGAGCAATTACATCAAACTTTATTTGGTCAAGCCACAGACATAGATAATTTATGGAAAGACTCGTTAAACAAACTACCAGAGGCTTCAAATGCCGTTATTTTAGGTATTGCTTCAGATTGTGGTGGTGGAATTTTACGTGGCGCGAACTGGGGGCCACTATTTGTTCGGTCAACTTTATTAGAACATTATCCTGACCTTAATGCTTTTGATATGGGTGACATTCGGGTTATTCCACATTTACTTCATGACAAATACTTAAATGAAGCTACGTTAGCTAATTGTAGAAAAGCCTTATATCAAGATGAAAACAGTGCTTATGCGGTTAGCCCGCTAACGATTACCGAAGATGTATTGCATGATTTTTACGCTGAATTCCCTGAGAAAGGTATTTTCGGTATTGGCGGTGACCACTCAGTGAGCTATCCGTTAACAAAAGCTTACTTACAAGCGAAGAAAAAAAGTGGCATCCGCGCTGCTATTATTCATTTCGATGCGCATACCGATTTATTGGTTGAGCGTTTAGGTATTGATTTGTGCTTCGGCTCTTGGTGTACTCATATTCTTGATGATTTACATGAAAATCATCACTTAATCCAAGTAGGTATCCGTTCAAGTGGCCGCCCTAAATCTCATTGGGAAAGTACTTTTGGTGTAAAACAGCATTGGGCTCATGAAGTACGTGAGCATGGTGTTGATCAAATAATTGAAAATATCTTAGTACAATTGAAAGATGAAAATATTGATGAATTGTATGTAAGTTTTGATATTGATGCCTTAGATGAAAGTGTAGCTGCAGCGACAGGCACACCAGAGCCAGATGGTTTATTTCAAAATGAAGCGATGGATATTCTTCGTGCTCTTGGTGCGAAATATAAAATAACCGGTGCAGACATGATGGAAATAGCCCCTTTTACCGACAGTTCAGGATTAGGCAAAGAGAGTCGTGATAAAACGTTAGCAGCGGGTGCTGAAATATCTGCATTTTTGATTGCCGAAATGGCGAAGTAACTCATTATATAAATGATATATCAAAATCCATTGATATGGATATAAAAAAGGCTCCTCAGGGAGCCTTTTTTATTGCATAGTCTTGAATACGTTTATGGTGTTATTGATATAGTAGCAACAGTGTACGAAGTCGCTAAACCAGACGGAGTTGTCACAGTAACCACAAGTGGCCCAGTCAACGTTTCATTTTCAACTCCTTTAACGGTAACAGCAAAGTTAGAACCACCATTAAAACTTGTATTAGGCCAAGTGTAAGACGCTATCCCTACCGTACTTCCTACTGCGGCACTAAAGGTAACTTCCGTGCCTGCAGGCATGGGTTGGTTATGAAAGTCAGCAATAGTTACTGAAGCTGCTCCTGTACCATCACTTACGATGTTAATATCTTCTCCTTGTGTCGGGAAGGTAGTAACGAATCGTGGATTACTGCCAGACATTACTAACACCAAAGATCCTCTAACATTTATGGATTTCTCAGTAGAGCAATTATCAGCGTCACCACATAAAGAACCATTGTATTGATTATCTTTTAAATCAAAGTCGCTGCTTGAGTTAAAGTCATCAAATTTCTCCTGCTCTCCACCTGTTTCCCCTCCTTCCCTTTCTCCATCTGCGGCTGAGGGATCAGGGTTATAGATTCCATCTTCATTATAATCAACAAAAGACTCAGTTAAATCGTAAGGTACACCGTTGACATCTACCCCTTCATTATCGTTATTTCCTAAAAAGGCATCTTTCTCACTATTGTCATAAAGACCATTACCGTTAAAGTCTGGAAATGATTCTTCGCCAATAGCTGTAGCTGAAACAGTAGCTCTACCGCCATATTTTTGTGCCATAAAGTTAGTTGTCCTTGGTGAAGAACTATTAACTCTTGAAGGGAAAGTTGTACCGTCAGAGAGTCCTAATTGAGCAAACGTTGTACTAGTACCACCACCATCCACTATTCTAAGATCAAGTCGAGTCGGTGATGTTAATAAAAGATAACTACTTCCTGCATAAACAAACTCAGAAGCTTCAACTGAAGAGTTAATTAGTGCCGCGTTAACAGCGGTAATTATGGCGTTCGCATCAGCGAAATTGGCATTAAGCGGTATGGTATCTGTGCCATCTACTGTTTCCACATCAAAAGTAATGTCATTAACAGTAAAATCTCTGCCTGCTGAAATATTGCTAAGACCTAATACTTGAGTCGCATTATTATGATAAGTTATACCGTCGGTAAGACCTAAAACATCAAAAGTGGTAATTGAACCAACCGAAACATCTGCAATGGTAATATCTAACCCTTCTGTCGAAATAAGTTCAAACAAATTATCAAAACCAGATACTGCTTTAACCCCCGAATTGAGGAGTAATGCGTTTGCCGAAGCGAGTAGTTCAGCCTTGGATTGGAAGTCATTATTTAACGATACATTATCAGTGCCATTCGCCGTAGTTACCGAAAAGACAATTTGTTTAGCTATAAAGTTATAACCTTTACTTATATCAATAACACTTTGAATGAGTGTTGGACCATCATTTATTTCGCCTAATTCCTGTCCTTCTGGTCTGACATTTTGACTAGTCCAAATAACAGAACATACGCCTTTAGTGGTCACACAAGAATCGTCTATTGAACCACCTTCCGTGGTAAAAGCAACAGCTGTTCCATCAGGTGCAGGGTTATTAAATGCATCGGCTAGCCTTGCAGTAATGGTAACTTCTGTACCATCAATATTCCAAGCTTCTGGATTAAATACACTTGCTGATAAACTAAAACTATCTTGATCTGGAATACCTGTAGAGATAACTAAAAGGTTTGACTGTGTAAAGATCGATTCACCTACTAAATCAGCCCTTACTCTTACACTAGTATGAACTGTACCTGAGTTAATAACTGTTTGTACCAAACCATTACTATCTGTTTTAGCATCAGTAGGACTTAATGTTATGCCACCGACTTCAGTATTAAGACTGAAATTGACATCTTTATTTCCAACAGCATTACCATTTTCATCTAAAACTTTAAAAACAATTATTGAACTTTCAGCCCCCCCAACCCCTTTTAAACTAATATTTTCTGGTGTTGCTGACATAAATTCAATACTACCAGTTGCCGCTGGTTCAACCGTTACAGTGCCTGTAGCAGATAAAATTGAACCACCAGTATTAGCAGTTGCAGTGACAATATCGGAACCTTCACAGCCTTGAGCTAAATATGTGCTTTGAGCAATACCTGCAATAGTTGCAACAGGTGAGTCAATTTTTGCTGTCGCTGGTGTTAAACTACTACAACCTGAAGTAAAGCTAACTTCAACAGTTTCAGTGGTAAATAATACCGCAGGTGTTGCTGGCGAAGCATTAGATACATCCCAAATACTCACAGATAAACCAGCGGTAGCGCCAGCTGAAACATCACCTACAGGTACACCAATTAAACCATCAGGCAAACCAGTAACACTATCAATGGCATTGCCCATACCTAGAGAGGATGCGCCAATTGAAAAAACCAACTGCTCTGATTCACCAGTCACTAATTGAGCGGTTACGGTACCTGCTCCAAGAGAATTTCCAGCTAATAAATCAACACTTGCAACATAGCTACTTCCTGTTGCAGCAATAGCCGTTTGGATCGGAATAGTACCTAAGTCTGTTGAAAAAGTAACAATAACAGCTTTAGTTACCCCCGTGACCGTCGCCGTAATTGTACCTGATGATATGCTACTTATTTGTTCAATTTCATTACCACTGTCATCAGTTAATACAAGACTTATATTAACACCAGAACTGACACTATCCCCTTCGGTAAAAAATCCTTGTGATACCACGTCGCCAGCACTAGAACGAGCGGTTAGAAGACCGGCCCCACGTACAGTACCTGCAGATAAGCTAATTGTTCCATCACCCGTATTGTTGGTTAATACCGTCCCCGTAATAGGGTCCAACACACCTAACGTTGAAGTAAAAGTAATGACTTCGTTGCTGAGATCGCTGCCATTTGCAGCTTCAAAATGAATGGTAATATTTGCAGGGTTTGCATTAGAAATAGAGGTGCTATTTGTGAAACTGGTAATCGTTAAAGAATCTCCTTCCTCTGCTGAGCCATCTCCTTCAGTTGAAAAACCTAGAGTATTAGATTCACCTGAGATCGTAGTAACGGTAATTAAACCAGCCCCTTTTTGGGTTCCTGCGGCTAAAACAATAGTAGCAACGCCATCAGTACCGGTAAGTGCAGTCCCTGAAAGAGGGTCTAGAACGCCTAATGTAGTGGTAAAGGTTACGACTTCACCAACCACAGGCTCATTTCCGTCTGTAATAGTCGCTCTCAATGTAGCAGGTGTTGCTGCTGTAATAATAGCATTAGAAGAGGTTATGCTAATCACTTTACCTGCAACTTCCCCACCATCACCAGCAGAGGTAAAACCTAGAATGGATGAGCTTACCGCACCATACTCAGCCGTTAATTCGCCAGCCCCCTCAACGGCTCCGGCATGGATTTGAATAGTCGCTTGGCCATTAGCATCAGTTAATGCGGTGCCGGACAGAGGGTCTAATACTCCTAAAGTCGTCGAAAACGTGACGACTTTACCTGACATTGATACCCCATCCTCTTGTAGAGTTGCGGTAACCAAAGCCGGGTTAGCATTACTTATGTTTGTATCATTAATTGACAATACTAAGGTGATCGTAGATTCATCTGGGTCGCCAGTACCAGGGGTTTCATCCCTCGACAATCCACCATCTCCACTTCCACCACAGCCACTAAGCACGGTAAAGATAGCCAAAAAAAACAAACGTTGAAGTAGTACCATACAAACATCCCTTAGAAACTTTTAATTACATTACTATTTATATTAACTTATATTTTATAAATTTCATTAAAAAAGCCAGTATAGATAGCTTTTTAATCAATAGATTACCTGTTAATCTACTTCTAATAACTAATTATAAAAATATTTTACTGTGGCATCCACTTATGACAGACAAAAAAAAAGCAAGCTTAACCACTAGAATCGTTACCGGCATGGGAGCTGGTATCCTGACTGGCGTCTTATTACAGATGCTTATGCCCGACAAATCTGATTTTGTGATCCCACTCTATTTCTTTGAACTTTCATTACGATCCTTTTTGGTTGAAGGTATTTTTGAAGTGATCGGACAAGTTTTCATTTCAAGTTTAAAAATGTTGGTGGTACCACTGGTTTTTGTATCGCTTATTTGTGGTACTTGTTCATTAAAAGATACAACAAAACTAGGACGTATTGGCGGTAAAGCCATTGGACTTTATTTAATTACTACAGCAATAGCGATTAGCTTCGCGATGTTTTTAGCGTTAATGATAAGTCCTGGTGAAGGGGTCAACATGGTCTCGGATACAACTTTCGCTAGTCGTGAAGCGCCTTCTTTAGCGCAAGTATTTATTCAAATGTTCCCGAGTAATCCGTTTGAAGCTTTTGCAAAAGGCAATATGCTACAAGTCATTGTATTTGCTTTGTTGTTTGGTATTGCTATAGCGCTTTCAGGTAAAGCAGGCGAACGAATTGCTGGTTTATTTGAAGACATGAGTACCGTCATCATGCGTTTGGTTACTATTTTAATGAACCTTGCACCATACGGTGTCTTTTGTTTATTAGCTAGCTTGTTCACTGATATGTCACTTAAGATATTCGGTAACTTAATTGTCTATTTCTTTGTCGTTTTCTTTGCCCTGATATTACATGCAACCGTTACTTATTCTGCTATTTTAAAGATTATGGCCGGCTTAAGCCCCATTACCTTTTTGAAAAAAATGCGCGATACCGTTATCTTTGCATTTTCAACAGCCAGCAGTAATGCAACGATCCCTGTAACACTTGAAACTGTTACCAAAAAAATGGGCGTTAAAAATTCAATCGCTTCGTTTACCGTACCTCTAGGTGCAACCATCAATATGGACGGCACGGCTATAATGCAAGGCGTTGCTACTGTATTTATTGCGCAAGTATTTAATGTTGATCTAACATTTAGTCAATATTTAATGGTAATACTTACCGCGACCTTAGCTTCAATTGGCACGGCTGGTGTCCCGGGCGTAGGTTTAATTATGCTGGCCATGGTTCTAGACCAAGTAGGCTTACCTGTAGAAGGCATTGGTTTGATTATTGGTGTTGACCGTTTACTTGATATGACACGAACAGCAGTTAATGTTACTGGTGACAGTATGGTTTCAATTGTTGTAGCTAAGTCTGAAAATCAATTTGATGAAGACGTCTTTTACGATGATAATGCTGGCAGTAAAATTGAAACGATTGATTTTCATGATTTAGATAAAAATCAAAGTGATAGTTAATTCACTTAACAAAATCAACATTTAAAAAAAGGTGCTGAAAAGCACCTTTTTTTATTATCTTATTTTTGGGTAAACAATTAACCGGTAATAAGTGGGTCGAATGATTTAACTAAATCATCAATTGATTTCATTTGTTGTAAATAAGGTTCAAGTTTATCTAATGGTAAAGCGCAAGGACCATCACACTTAGCGTTGTCTGGATCAGGATGCGATTCTATAAATAACCCAGCCAAACCTAATGCCATACCGCTACGAGCTAATTGTGCTGCTTTGGCACGACGACCATCGGCTGAGTCAGAACGACCACCGGGCTGCTGCAAAGCATGTGTTGCATCAAATATCACTGGCGCATAATCTTTCATTTCGTCCATAGCTAACATATCAACGACTAAATTATTGTAACCATAACAACTACCACGTTCACAAAGAATAACTTGTTCATTCCCCGCTTCTGCGAATTTATTAATGATATGGCGCATTTCATGTGCGGCTAAAAACTGTGGTTTTTTGACATTTATGATGGCATTCGTTTTTGCCATAGCAACAACAAGATCTGTTTGACGCGCTAAAAATGCCGGTAATTGAATAATATCAACGACCTCTGCGACAGGTTGAGCTTGGTGTACTTCATGAACATCGGTAATAATAGGCACATTAAACGTTGATTTTATTTCTTCAAATATCCTCAGCCCTTCTTCTAATCCTGGACCTCGATACGAATTCACCGATGAACGATTAGCTTTATCAAATGAGGCTTTAAACACATAAGGAATATTCAATTTTTGAGTAACTTCAACATAGTGCTCAGCAATACTCATGGCTAAATCACGAGACTCTAAAACATTCATGCCACCAAATAAAACAAATGGCTTATCGTTCGCTATCTCAATATCATGTTTTTCA
>MAAB01029603.1_pt1 | contig 49783 bp, 48 predicted proteins | sample 1115991 | NCBI WGS metagenome assembly MAAB01 (sample SAMN04961124, study PRJNA320927) | seawater metagenome | isolation source: sample BD02T18 sea water enriched with oil for 18 days | place: USA:Gulf of Mexico | collected 2013-07-27 | reverse complement strand
TATGTTCAGGATGAACGGTATGTCGTGATGCCATGGCAGTTACTAGGCATCCATGCCTTCATTGCATTAGTGTATCCATGCACGTTGATGAGCGCTCATGATTTGAAGTCGGTGACCAAGGCTAGTAGTTAACTAAGTTTATGGCTATTTATTACTTTAAACATCAGTTAAGCCCCAGATAAAAGCAATAATCCCTGTTAGGCCAATCAACATCATGTAAGCCATACCTATGATATTATATTTTATGAAAGTGAAGAAATAACCTTGTTTATACACGCGTTTTTGCATCATAAATAAATAAATAGGAATCCAAATCAACAATCCTTTCATAGCTAAGTCAATAATGCCGGTGAGTGATGGTAAGTCCGCCTCGCAGTAATCGTAAAACACATCGAGTAATTCTAATAATAATATAGTGAAAAAGATAAAACTATGACTATGCAGGGCAACTGTTAAATGTTCCATATAAAGGCGCTTGGAAAACAAAAACATTACTTTTAATAATACAGCAAACAATGGCAGCAAAATAAACATCAATTGAGGCAATTTACTGATGGCTTCATGTATCAGTGGTGTTGAGTCAGAGTTGAAGGCTTTTTCTGCTTTATTCGATAAGGTTTCTGCAAAGGCCGTTAATTTTTTGTTTGTTTCTTCTTCAAGAAAATCAAAAGTTAACGTACCATTTTTGTTATTCGAAATAATAACAGGTTTTGATTTTTTATCGATGTCTACATCTTCGCCATTTTTGACTTTAATAATTTTAGCGGTTAATAATTCATAGCGTTCTTTACTCTTCTTGGTGAAAGAATCGTGTTCATTGTATTGCTCTAACTCTAGAGCAATTAATCTTTTTGTTAAATCAACTAACTTCTTATTTTCTACTAATGTGGTGTCTTTATTAATATCGATTAAATATGTTGATAACCTTGTTAACTCACTAGATGTTTTTAATTGTTGAACTTTATTATCTGGATTTTTTGCTTGTTCTATTGTTTGTTTCTTTTTGACTAATTCTATGTGTTCTTTAAGCTCAGTAACTACAGATTGGTTATCCTGCATATGCAACACATTATTATCTGTGGTTACAAAAAACTTCAGCGTAATAAAAAAAACAATGCTAATAAATAGATATAAGCGTAGTGGTGGAACATAATGCACGCGTCGGCCAGCGAAATATTCATTGGTTAAAAACGCAGGTCGTGTGATTAATGGGAATAAAGTACGAGCAGCTCGTGAATCGAAACTAAAAATATCATCGAGTAAGTGCATTATTACCACCCAGAAATATTTTAGGGTGGATTCTGCTTGTTGGCCGCATTGCCCACAGAATGGGCCTTTTAGTGGTTGATGACAATTTTCACAATTACTTTCAACCGCTATATCAAAATTTTCAGGCGTATCAGGTAATGAGGAACTGACATTGACACCGATATTTTTTTTAACTAATTCAGTATTTGGCATAAAGGAGTACGAGGGTAATTACAAACATCAGAATAAAATCATAGCATTATGTTTGTAACAAGCGTGAATGAAAAGTTGGTGTTTTTTTCAAAAAACTTCAGTTAACTACGTGCTGTCTGCGTAACTATCTGTTAAGTTTAACTCAACAAGAAAAAATCAAAAATAATGTACTATGTTTATATTTATGTCAATTAATAGAATGTAAATAAGATACAGAAAAGAAAGCCAAATACAGGAGAATTATAATGGCGTTTGAAGTTAAATTTGAACTAACAGAATCAGACTTAGACCACTTCCGTGATGTAATGCGTAAAGCGCAATCAGGAGCCACAAAACTTAGCGAAGCGGTAATTTTAAGCAATGCTAAAAGCCTTAGTCAAGACATTAAAGGTAACGTGCCTGAGTTTGTTAGTGAACGAATTCAAAAACTAGAAACCTTAGTCGCTATGATTGAAGATTCAGAATGGAAAATTCCAGCTGAAGAACGTAGCGATGTATTAAGTGCTTTAGCTTATTTTAGTGACCCTGAAGATTTAGTGCCAGATCATATTCCTGTATTAGGTTTTTTAGATGACGCAATTATGATTGAATTAGTTGCCGAAGAGCTAAAAGATGATATCGAAGCATTTCAAGAGTTTTGTGCTTACCGTAGCCGCGAAGAAGAACGTTCGGGTGATACAACTATTACCCGTGAAGAATGGTTAGACTCTAAACGTCGTGAACTTCATAGTCGTATGAGAAACCGTCGCTCTTCTCGTCGTAGCGGTCGCTCATCATTCCGTTCTGTTTTTTAAACAATCTTTTAAATTACAATTCAAAAGATTGTTGCGTTATAAAAAGCTTACTCAGTTAATGAGTAAGCTTTTTTTATGTTCAGGATGAACGGTATGACGTGGTGCCATGGATGGCAAGGAACGACGCATGTTCAGGATGAACGGTATGACGTGGTGCCATGGATGGCAAGGAACGGCGCATGTTCAGGATGAACGGTATGTCAAAGGTCAATGAGTAGCGAATAACATAACAATAAAAAAACCAATCAAAACAGTATTAAACCCAATGATATAAGCAAATCCCTTTACCCCATCTTTTAAACTACAGTCCTTAGCTTTCAAATATTGCCACCAAAATAGGCACATAAGTATTGGGAGAAGAAAGAGCAATTTGATCATATTAATTCCTTGATTTTTCGTTTGAATCGGTTGTGGAAATACTTTCATTCCAAGGTGCTACCTTAAACAGCATTAGCATTCCAGGAACAGCCAGTGCAGTACAAAAAAAGTAAAACGAAGTCCAGCCTATTTGTTCGACAATAAGCCCTGTCGTTGCGTTAGCAAAAGTTCTGGGTAACGCCGTTAGTGCTGTAAATAATGCAAACTGTGTTGCAGCGAAAGCAGGGTTCGTTGCTCTGGCTATATAAGCGGTAAATGCGGCTGTTCCTAAACCAACACCTAGATATTCAAATCCCATCGCTATGGCTAAAGCATAGGTATTATGGCCTATTTCTGCAAGGGCAGCGAAACCTAATATACTAATGATCTGTACAAAACCAAACAACCACAACGCTCTGTTTATACTTAGTTTTACCATAACAATCCCACCAACGGCTAGTCCTATTGTCATCGCAATCAGTGATGCGGTTTTTGCAACCACTCCTATCTCTGTTTTAGTAAATCCCATATCAATAAAGAATGGAGTCTGCAGCGCAGTTGCCATGCTGTCACCGAGTTTATACAGAAAGAGAAAAATGAGAATTTGCATTGCACTTTTAAAGCCTTTACGAGAAATGAAGTCTTTAAAAGGTAAAACGACAGCGTCATGTAGTGTTTTAGGTGCGGCATGTTCACTTTCTATTTCTTTAATAAATAGTGTAAGGAATATGCCCACAAACATAAAAGCAGCAACAATTAAGAAAACGGATTGCCAACTGATATGGTCAGCTAATATAAAGGCTAATGAGCCGGGTACTAAACCTGATAAACGATAAGCTTGCACGTGGATTGAATTCCCTAAACCTAGCTCATGTTCAAGGAGTAATTCCCTTCTATATGCATCGAGGACAATATCTTGGCTCGCGCTAAAAAACGCAACAGCAGCGGCTAAATAAGCAACGGACCAAATGCTGTAATTTGGATTAATAAAACCGAAACTTGCAATTGAAACTAATAGTAGAATTTGAGTGGCAAGCATCCAACTCCGGCGCCGTCCCATGAAAGGAAGAGAGTAACGGTCCATTAATGGTGACCAAATAAACTTCCATACATAAGGAATGCCGATGAGTGAAAACAATCCGATTTCAGCTAGGCTAACGCCTTCTGATCTCAGCCAACCAGGGACTAATTGATACAGAATAAAAAGCGGGAGACCAGAACTAAAGCCGGTAAATATACAAATTAGCATTCTTTTATTAAGAATAGTTTCTTTGAAAGAAGGAGAGGACGCCATGTAAATGCCTAGAAAATGTATTTATGCTAACAGGCTATCAAAATGGCATTGAAAACAGAAGCTTATTATTACGTTTACACAGGGAAAGAGCAGCGGAAGGCAAATGTAATCTAAGGTAATGGACGCCAGCCGATGCAATCAATAGGATAACTGCCTGTGCCATCAAAAAAATCTAGACAGGTGGTAATTTCACTTTTGAAATATAAGTCGTGACCTAGAGATTGAGCGCCATGTAAACTCACCTCATGTACCAGATGCCAAAAGACACGTTCTTTTGCACTGCCTGGAGTATCATCACTGACTGCTAATGAAGTCCACTCTTCCATTGTATCAATGATGAAGGTGTCTAGTTCTGTATAATGTAGTGTTTGATTGATCACTGCTTGAATGTAGTGGGCAATTTGTAATATCTTTTCGTTGATAAACGGCTCAATTATCATAATAACCTCTGTTGCACTAATTTCTTGTCTTCGGAAACAGAAAAAGTAACGGCTGTTTTGTCATTGTTGCGTGAAAAGTTATGGCAGCACATTACTACCTTATTTATCGTAGATAAAAGAATGTTTGTCAAAGGCAAAAAGCAACTAAATTGTTATAAAATTGTAAGATCGTACAATATATTGATTGTGCATAATTATAAACAACTTGTAGAAAGTATTTTATTCCACAAGTTATTTAGTGGGGGTTATTCTGCAGGGAGCAAGGTAACTTTAATTAAAATAACAGGCTCAACAGGAACATCTTCCCAACCCATTACATCATTATATGATGTTTTTACTAAGTTTATGGCATCTACTACTTCTTGTCCTTCAACAATAGCGCCAAAAACTGTATAGCCCCATTGTCGTCCTGGGTCTAAATTTTTGTTGTCTGCCATATTGAAAAAGAATTGGCGATTCGCAGTGTGCGGACGATTCTCTTTTGCCATGGCAATTGTACCAATTTCATTTTTTAAACCATTGCCAGATTCATTGACGATGTCTTTGAGTAACTTTTTCGGGGTGAAATTTTCATCATAACCCCCACCTTGCACAATAAAATCACTAACAACGCGATGAAATATCGTATTGCTGTATTCACCCATTACCACATAGGTTAAAAAGTTATCAACGGTTAATGGTGCTTTCACCCGGTCTAACTCGACAATAATTATACCTTTTGAAGTCTCTAACTTAACTTGTGGAAACAGGTTGTTAGGATCAATGGCAAGATTCTGCGCTGTCAAAGAGCTCGTCAAAAAGAGTAATAAACAAAGTAAATATTTCATGGCTATTTCTACTTAAAATTATTTAATAAAATGCTGTATTTCAGCATTGTTAATTACCTGTGCTAATAACTGCGTTAGTTGTTGATTAAAATCACGTTCTAATACGGCAATATCTGCACTTAATGGACCCTCGCTGGTACCGCGTACTTTAAAAGTATTGCTGAGGGTTTGAGCACCATTATTGATTTTTACACGTATAACAAGCTCGTTGTTAGCTTGGTATTTCATCATTTCTTGCTGAACGCTAATCAATGCATTATCAATGATAACTTCAATCGCATTGTTCGCTTGAGCATTAACGGCTAAACCCTGCTTTTTCAATTCACTTATTAGGGATGTCTCAATAATTTTTGTTAAAGGCGCTTGGCTTGAATAAACTTCAGCAGCTTCACCTTCTCTGATTATTTGTACAACGTGTTGTGCGCTACGCAAATCAGTAATCGTCATACTCGCTTGCTTATTTTGATACTTGGCATGAGTTGCTGTGCCATTAGTAATCGTTAAATCCGGTGAAATAACCACGTGACTTGGTTTATTGGCACAAGCACTGATTAATGTAAGTAGACTGATTACAGCTAATGTTCTTATTTTATTATTTATTATTGTTTTGTTCATGAGTTAACATCGTTCCATTATTTTATTGCTGAAAGGGTAACAAATTTGTCGTTACTAGCAATGAGTTTTTCATTACCAAAAAGCCTTTTAAGTTTAATATGATAACCTAATTGTCTGTTGCCGATAATACGCAATTCGCCGCCTTTTTTTAATACCCTGTGGCTATCACGAAACATTTGCCACGCTATATGATCTGTTGTGGCGTTTTGTTGATGAAAAGGAGGGTTACATAAAACTAAGTCGACGCTGTTTGGCTCTACATCTGATAGGCAATCATTAATGGTAAACTCACACTGTGAAATTTGCTCAGGCAAGTTGTTTGTAAGTGTTTGCTTGGCTGAATCGACAGCCATATATGACTCATCAACAAAATTAATTAAAGCTTCTGGTTGTTTAGCAAGTACCGTTAAACCAATAACACCATTGCCACAGCCAAGATCTATAACGCGGCTATTGGCTGCTACGTCAGGTAGGTTCTTCATAAAATATCGAGCGCCAATATCGAGTTTTTCACGCGAGTATACTGCTGAATGATTAGTGATAGAGAAGGATGTGCTTTCTAATGGCCAAACAGTCGGGAAAGGGGATGCAAACACTTCTTTATTATCAAGTTGTGAAAAAACCAAACGCGCTTTTTTCGCGGCTAACGATGTCTTGGTCGACCCTAAGTGCTTTTCAAATAATTTTAATGTAGAACTATGAATTTCTTTAGCTTTATCGGCGGCAATAAAAATAAGCTCTTGGTTATATTTAGCTTTAATCGATAAAAGCTGATCAATCATTAATGATTTACTTTTAGGTATTTTATACAAGACAACAGATACATTATCGGGTAATTCGTCTAGGCTATTTAGTTGAGTAATACTGTCAATGGGTAAACCGTTTTGCTCAAAATTGTGTTGCAAACCTTTTTGACTGACCCATGAATCAGATACCGTAGTAACGTTGGCCTGTGAAAAGTTAGCAGCAAGAGCACCAAAGTTATCATTGAAAATTAAAATAGTGTGGGCATTGGATGATAATTCATGTTCGTTGACATAATTAACTAAATACTCATCAGCAGAGTCCCAAGCAACTAATGCTCGGTTAACCTGACCTATCGGATAACGGTCTAAGAAAAGGTTTTTGTCGTATATGCCGTCAATGTTAACAATAAAAGGGCTGATCATAATGATGAAGTCGATTTTCTACCTAGAAGAATGGCGGCTATTGTGACAAAATATCTCAAAATGAGCTAGTGATACTTGAGAACTGTGATAAAAATTATTCAACCAAAAAGTTAATATTCTTTTTTCAATAGTGCCAAATGCTTACTCATGAACCTCATCGATTTATATGGATAGACGTCCAGACTGATGGAAAATTTTTCATAACAAACTAGAATTATCTTAATATAAGAGATCAATATCAGGGATACATATATGACCATCGAAGCTGCAATCGAACAAAAACTTCTCTCCGCTTTTTCTCCAATGCATCTAGATGTCATTAACGAGAGCCACCAACATAATGTTGCACCGGGCAGTGAGTCACATTTTAAAGTGATTATCGTATCTGATGATTTTGTCGGGGAACGTTTAATAAAGCGTCACCGTGCGATAAACACATTGTTGTCTCATGAATTGGCCGAAAAAATTCATGCCTTAGCCCTTCATACTTATACAAAAGACGAATGGAATAAATATTATGCTGATAATACGCCGCTGTCGCCTCAGTGCTTAGGTGGGGGGAAGCAGTCCGCGTAAATTTGCAGCCCCTTTGGTATTTCACAAAACGCTAATAATCATTTATTAGCGTTTTATAAAACTTATTCTTACGAACACTCATTATTCTATTCACTTCTTATTAAATACCTGCTATTTATTCTCCCACTAAAAATAAAACACTGGATAACAGGTATGTTGCTCAATTGGTTGGCAAAAACTGTCAAGGTTATCGATGGGATAACTGAGCTTACGGGAAAGCTTATTTCATGGTTCACTTTGTTCATGGTACTGCTAACTTTTACTATTGTTGTATTGCGTTACGGCTTTAATCTAGGCTGGGTTGCAATGCAAGAATCGGTACTTTATTTTCATGGATTAACGTTTATGTTAGGTGCTGCTTATACCTTGAAAGATGGTGGCCATGTTCGTGTCGACATCTTTTATCAGAAGTTTTCACATAGAGGTAAGGCTTTAGTCAATTTATTGGGTGCTATCTTCCTGTTGCTACCTGTCTGTATCTTTATTTTTTATATCAGCTTTGACTATGTTGCCATTGCATGGAAAATAATGGAAAAGTCTCCTGAAGCCGGCGGTTTGCCTCTGGTTTACCTCAGTAAGAGCTTTATACTTATATTCTCTATAAGTTTATCTCTACAAGGCATTGCGGAGATTTGTCGTAATTTAAGTATTCTCCTTTCGAATTCATCAGACCTTCATCCAGTAAATAAAGAGGCTAAATAATGGAGTACATAGCCTTATTAATGTTTGTTGTGGTTTGCTTCGTTTTATTAATGGGTTATCCCGTTGCTTTATCTTTAGCAGGGACCGCTTTGTTGTTTGCGGCAATTGGCAGTAGTTTTGGCGCTTTTGACTTCGCTTTTTTAGGTGCATTACCCAACCGATTATTTGGTATTATTAATAATCAAACCTTGCTAGCCGTGCCCTTATTTGTCTTTATGGGGGCAATGTTAGAACGGTCGAAAATAGCTGAGAATTTATTAAATGCCATGTCGATGTTATTTGGCAAGTACCGTGGTGGATTAGGCATTTCTGTTATATTGGTGGGGATGTTGTTAGCTGCTAGTACAGGTATTGTCGGAGCAACGGTTGTTACCATGGGGTTGTTAGCACTTCCTACTATGCTAAAACGTGGCTACGATGTAAAATTCTCTACCGGGATCATTTGTGCAACAGGAACACTTGGGCAAATAATACCACCATCAATAGCACTGGTTTTATTGGGTGATGTGCTATCTAGCGCTTATCAGAAAGCTCAACTTGATATGGGGATTTTCAGCCCTGAAACTGTTTCAGTCGGAGACTTGTTTGCTGGCGCTGTTGTACCTGGCCTTATTTTAGTTTTACTTTACATGGCTTATTGTATCGGACTTGCTATTTTTAAACCGGCGATGGTGCCATGTATAAAGCCTGAAGATATTGACGAAATCTCGGCAGGTAAGTCAAAAATTCAAATTGTTCTTGGCGCACTTATTCCTCCTCTATTGTTAATGTTTTCGGTATTAGGCTCAATCCTTTTTGGTTTTGCCACGCCAACAGAAGCAGCTGGAGTAGGCGCTATGGGGGCAACACTATTAGCATTAGGACAAAAACAACTTACCTTATTCAAATTAAAAGCTGTAATGCAAAGCACCTTGAAGATTACCTCTATGGTATTTTTAATCCTTATCGGTGCTTCTTTATTTTCATTAGTTTTTCGTGGCTTCGGTGGAGAAGAACTTATTCAAGCTTTGTTTGAAGAAATGCCTGGCGGAGTTATTGGTGCGACATTAATTGTTATGTTAGTTATTTTTCTACTCGGTTTTATTCTCGATTTTATTGAAATTACTTTTGTTGTTGTACCTATTGTAGCCCCCATATTATTAGCTATGGGGCTTGATCCTATTTGGTTAGGCATTATGATTGCAATCAATTTACAAACCTCATTTTTAACACCTCCCTTTGGTTTTGCTTTATTTTATTTGCGTGGCGTTGCCGACAAAGCCGTTAAAACCGCAGATATTTATCGAGGTGTTATTCCCTTCATAGCAATGCAAGTTTTATTAATGTTGATGCTGGCGATTTGGCCGTCATTAATAACCTGGTTACCTAACTTTGTTTACGGATAGAAAGGAAATTGTAAGAATGAACATAAATAATAATTTCAAAAAAATGCTGATAACCGTTATTTCTAGCATGTTTTTGCTCAATGGTTGTGGTGAAGAAAAAGCTAAAACCTCATTGCAAGCTGAAATAGCTTCGGCAAAAACCTATCAATGGAAAATGGTCACCTCCTGGCCCAAAAACTTCCCCGGTCTAGGAATGGGGCCTGAACGTTTTTCGAAATACGTTGATGAAATGAGTGATGGCCGTTTAACGATTAAAGTGTATGGTTCAGGTGAATTAGTGCCAGGTTTTGAAGTCTTCGATGCGGTATCACAAGGTACAGCACAAATGGGGCATAGTGGCGCTTATTACTGGAAAGGTAAAATTCCTGCCTCACCCATTTTTAGCGCAATTCCTTTTGGTATGACAGCAACCGAATTCAATGCTTGGTTACATTACGGCGGCGGTTTAGCATTATGGCAAGAGTTATACGAACCCTTTGGTATTGTACCCATGGCAGGAGGAAACTCAGGAGCCCAGTTTGCTGGTTGGTTTAACAAAGAAATTAGCTCAATGGACGACCTTAAAGGTTTGAAAATGCGTATCCCGGGGTTAGGCGGAGAAGTTTTTAAACGAGCGGGCGGTGTACCTGTCACGTTAACTGGCGGAGAAATATTTTCTTCTTTGCAAAGTGGTGCTATTGATGCCTCTGAATGGGTTGGGCCTTATAATGATTTAGCGTTTGGTTTTCATCAAGCAGCAGAGTATTACTACAGTTCTGTTTGGCATGAAACAGGTACTAATTTAGAGTTTTTAGTAAACGCTGAGGCGCTGGCTGAATTGCCAAAAGACTTACAAAAAATAGTTGAAGTTGCCGCACGTGCCGTGAACCAAGATATGCTTGATGAGTATAATGCACGTAATAATATTGCCTTAAAAACTTTAGTTGAAAAGCACAAGGTTAAATTACGTGAATTTTCACCAGAAATCATGAAAGCCTTAAAAGGTTACACACAAGAAGTACTTACTGAGCAAGTCGCTAAAGATGCTGATTTTGCAAAGATATGGAAGTCGTATAGCGCTTTTTTATCTTCGATGCGTGAGTATAATGATTTAACGTTAAAAGCTTATTACCAGAATAGATAAGTAAAAACAGGTATGGAATATAAGGAAAGATTAACTGGTCGTACCTCATATTCCGCAAAGCAGAGTAAACTATGCGGCAATTTTAGAATTTATATCGATGTAATTGCTGTAGCCAAGTCGTTTGGCGATAAAAGTAATGTTAATTAAAAGGTCTTCTTATGGTTATCAAACCAAAAATTCGTGGTTTTATTTGTACAAACGCCCATCCTGCAGGTTGTGAAGCTCATATAAATGAGCAAATTGCTTATGTAAAGGCTACTAAGCAAGCAGATGCCAAACCAAAAAATGTTTTAGTTATCGGGGCATCAACAGGATACGGACTCTCGACTCGTATAACAGCTGCATTTGGCAATAATGCTAAAACACTGGGGATTTTCTTTGAAAAGCCGCCAACGGATAGAAAAACAGGTTCAGCTGGTTGGTACAATACTTCTGCTTTTCAAAAAGCTGCTGATGAAGCGGGTATTTGGTCAAAAAATATTAATGGTGATGCGTTTTCTCATGAAATAAAAGCGAAAGCGATTGAAGCTATTAAAGCTGATTTAGGCGAAATTGACTTAATCGTTTATTCACTAGCCTCTCCACGTCGTACTGATCCAGATACAGGTGAAGTCTATTCTTCAACTTTGAAGCCTATCGGACAAAGCGTTACGACTAAAAATTTAAATACATCAAAACGTATCATTGATGAAATTTCAGTTGAAGCGGCCAACGACGAAGAAATACAAGGCACCATTGATGTCATGGGCGGCGCTGATTGGGAACTATGGATTAACGCATTGAATGACGCGGGTGTTTTATCTAAAGGCTTTAAATCGGTTGCTTACACATATATTGGTAAAGAATTAACTTGGCCGATATACGGTAAAGCAACAATTGGCAAAGCTAAAGAAGATTTAGATCGTGCTGCAAGTGCGATAAATACTACTACAGCTAGCATCAACGGTGAAGCACATGTGACTTCATTAAATGCGGTTGTGACTCAAGCAAGTTCGGCAATTCCAATTATGCCGTTGTATATTTCAGCGATGTTTAAAGTGATGAAGGCTGATGGCACATATGAAGGTTGTATCGAACAAATTCAAAACTTATTCATTGATAATATTTACAGTGAAACACCACGTTTAGATGATCAAAACCGTTACCGCCAAAACCATAAAGAGCTTGAAGACAGTGTTCAACAGCGCGTAACTGATATCTGGAATACAGTAGACTCTGACTCAATTGACGAGTTAACTGACTATGTTAGTTATCATCAAGAGTTCTTGAAGTTATTTGGTTTTGGTATTGATGGTGTTGATTATGATGCGGACGTTAACCCGTTAACTGAGATTAATAACCTCCTTTAACCTTTGAGTTTCATTCGAACTTACCAATTCTGAATTTAAAAAAACCGGCATTTATTGTCGGTTTTTTTCATTTTAGATAAAACCAAAAGCCACTACGAATGATAATCAATTGCATTTAACTCTTTGTGATAAAACAATATTTTATTTTAAAATAAGATATATGTTTTAAATTTATTGATTAATAAAATGTTTTTGTCGGATAAATGAGCAAAATCAAAAGTTTTCAACTAAATTGTAATTTAAAGTAACAGAGAGCGTAGATAGGTTTAGAGCTTTTGTGCTAAAATCGCGCCAGAAATTTTAACTTAGTCCAGTGGGTCTTTTTTCTTATTGCCTAACGCTTAATATTGGTAATAAAAATAAAGCAACTTACTGAAATACACTGAAATCGATAATTTGCTTTACCTAACGAGTCTTTCTAATAAGAAATTATTATTTAGCTTGGTTTAGGTAAGTGAATAATTGATTTTGATACTCCCATCAAAAGTAGTGCATGTGTTTATGATTACAATAAAAAAAGGTCTGGATGTTCCTGTCGTTGGTTCTCCCCAGCAGGTAATCCATGATGGCAACGCCATCAAAACCGTTGCAACATTAGGTGAAGAGTTTGTGGGTATGCGACCAACCATGTTTGTTAAAGTGGATGATCGTGTTAAAAAAGGTCAGGTTCTTTTTGAAGATAAAAAGAACCCTGGCGTTAAATTCACAGCTCATGCTGCCGGTGTTGTTAAACAAATCAACCGTGGTGAAAAACGTGTTTTACAATCAGTCGTTATTGAAATTGACGGCGATGAACAAGAAACATTTAATTCATACGCGGCTAAAGAACTTAGCTCAATAAAACGTGAAGACGTTGTTAGTAACCTTGTTAATTCAGGTTTATGGACAGCATTACGTACACGTCCTTTTAGTAAAGTTCCTGCAATAGATTCTACGCCAATCGCGATTTTTGTTAGTGCAATGGATACTAATCCTTTAGCCGCTAACCCTGAAGTGATTATTAACGAACAAAGTGAAGCCTTTAAAAATGGTTTGACTCTTCTTTCTCGTTTAACCGACGGTGAAGTGTTTGTTAGTAAAGCTCCTGGTGCCAATATCCCTGTTGAAGCTAATGTGCAAGTTAACGAATTTGCTGGGAAACACCCTGCTGGTTTAGTTGGTACTCACATGCACTTCTTAAAGCCTGTAAGCGCTAATAAGTCTGCATGGAGCCTAGGTTACCAAGATGTTATTGCTTTCGGACAACTATTCACTACTGGTGAATTGAATAATACTCGTATTATTTCACTTGCAGGTCCTGCGGCTAAGAACCCACGTTTAGTACGTACCCTTATAGGTGCAAATACAGACGAATTAACGGCTGGCGAAACTGCTGACGGTGAATTACGTATTGTCTCTGGTTCTTTACTTCTCGGTGCTGGCTCTAAAGGTGTTCACGCGTATTTAGGTCGTTATCATGTACAACTTTCGTTGATCTTAGAAGGTCGCGAAAAAGAATTTATTGGTTACATGTACCCAGGTCCTAATAAATTCTCGGTAACACGTGCATATATGTCTCATTTCTTCCCGAAGAAATTATTCAATATGACCACAACAACTAACGGTAGTCCTCGAGCAATGGTACCAATTGGTAACTTTGAACGTGTTATGCCATTAGATATTCTCCCAACAATGTTGTTACGTGATTTATGTGCCGGTGATACTGACGGCGCACAGCAACTTGGTGCTTTAGAGCTTGACGAAGAAGATTTAGCCTTATGTACATTTGTTTGCCCAGGCAAAACAGATTACGGCGTTATTCTTCGTGAATGCCTAACCACAATAGAGAAGGAAGGTTAGTCATGGGCTTGAAAAAGTTTATTGAAGATATAGAACCGCAATTTGAAAAAGGCGGCAAGCTAGAAACGTGGTACGCTTTATACGAAGCTGTAGCCACCGGTTTATTTACTCCAGGTCAAGTGAGCAAAGGTCAAACTCACGTTCGCGATAGTATTGACTTAAAACGTATCATGATCACGGTATGGTTAGCTGTTTTTCCTGCCATGTTTTTTGGTATGTACAACATTGGTTTTCAAGCAACTGAAGCACTAGCTGCAGGTTACGCTTTACCAGATAGCTGGCAAGTAGGTTTATTTGAATTCGTTGGTGGCAGCTTATCGGCTGAATCTGGCATTTTTAGCATGATGCTTTACGGCGCAATGTTCTTCTTACCCATCTATGCTACTACCTTTATTGTTGGTGGTTTTTGGGAAGTTTTGTTTGCATCTGTTCGTAAACATGAAGTCAATGAGGGCTTCTTCGTTAGCTCAATCCTATTTGCTTTAATTCTTCCTGCGACCATCCCTTTATGGCAAGTCGCTATCGGTATTACATTTGGTATTGTTATTGCCAAAGAAATATTTGGTGGCACAGGTAAAAACTTCTTGAACCCTGCATTAGCGGGTCGTGCGTTTTTATTCTTTGCTTATCCGGGGGAAATTTCAGGTGATGCTGTTTGGGTTGCTGTTGATGGTTTTTCTGGCGCTACAACTTTAAGTGCTGTTGCGGCATCTGTTCCTGGTTCAGTTGATTTTGCGATGAATGCTAACTGGTGGGATGCGTTCTGGGGCTTTGTTCCTGGTTCAGTTGGTGAAGTGTCAACTGCTGCAATCTTCCTAGGTGGTGCTTACATTCTCTATAAAGGTATTGCTTCATGGCGTATCGTATTAGGTGTATTCGCCGGTATGGTACTTACTGCATTATTGTTCAATAGTATTGGTAGCGATACAAACGCCATGTTTGCAATGCCTTGGTATTGGCATTTAGTTACTGGTGGTTTTGCATTCGGTATGATGTTTATGGCAACTGACCCTGTCTCTGCTTCATTCACTAACACAGGTAAATACTGGTTTGGTGCGTTAGTCGGTATCATGGTGGTCTTAGTACGTGTTGTTAACCCTGCATTCCCAGAAGGCATGATGTTAGCTATTTTATTCGCTAACTTGTTTGCGCCTCTTTTCGACTACTTTGTCGTTCAAGGGAATATCAAACGGAGGCTTGCTCGTAATGTCTAGTTCAAAAGAAACTTTCGGCAAAACGCTGATATTCGTATTTATTGTTTGTTTAGTTTGTGCTGCATTGGTTTCAATATCAGCAGTCGGCTTAAAACCATTACAACAAGCGAATAAATTACTTGATAAACAAACTAAAATTCTTGAAGCCGCTGGCCTATTAGAAACTGCGGGTAAAGACATTTTAGGCACTTATAATAATCGTGTTATCGCAAAAATGATTGACCTTGATTCAGGGAAAATCATTGAAGGTGATACTGATATGTTTGATGAGCGTCGTGATTCACGTGATTTAACTAAAAGTTCTAAGCCAAAAAATGATATCGCGGGTATAAATCGTCGAGCAAATAATGCCGTGATTTATTTCGTAAATAATGAGCAAGGCCAGTTAGATACTATAGTTTTACCTATCATAGGTAGTGGTTTATGGGATCTCATGTACGGTTTTGTTGGTATGGCTTCTGATTTAAATACCGTTAAAAGTGTTGTTTACTCAGCTGACTTTAAAGAAACTCCTGGTTTAGGTGCCGAAGTACTTAACCCTAGATGGAAAGCTTTGTGGCCAGGTAAAAAGATTTTTAATAGTGCTGGCGAAGTAAAAGTTAAGCTAGTTAAAGGTGGCGCTAAGAAAGGTGATGTGCACGGTGTTGATGCACTTTCTGGTGCAACATTAACCAGTAATGGTGTGACTAAAACATTAGCATTCTGGTTTGGTGACGAAGGTTATGGGCCATTTATTACGAATTTCCCTAATATCGTCAAACAAGGAGGATTGAAATAATGTCTTCAGATACTAAAAAAGCGCTTTTTGGACCTGTTGTAGATAACAACCCAATTGCGTTGCAAGTATTAGGTGTATGTTCTGCACTTGCTGTAACGAGCTCAATGGCTAATGCATTAGTTATGACACTTGCAGTAATGGTAGTAACAGCATTCTCTAACTTGTTTATCTCGCTTATTCGTAATCAAATACCGTCGAGTGTACGTATTATCGTGCAAATGGCGATTATTGCCTCACTGGTAATTGTAGTTGACCAAGTCCTAAAAGCGTTTTCATATGCATTGTCTCAAGAATTATCAGTATTCATTGGTTTGATTATTACCAACTGTATCGTTATGGGACGTGCAGAAGCTTTTGCTATGAAAGAAAAGCCGGGTATTAGTTTTCTCGATGGTCTTGGTAATGGTTTAGGCTACGGTGCTGTTTTAATGGTCGTTGCTTTTTTCCGTGAACTATTAGCTTTTGGTACAATTTTCGGTTTAGAAGTATTGCCACTAGTACAAAATGGTGGTTGGTACCAAGGAAATGGCCTATTGGTATTGCCATTTAGTTCATTCTTCGTTATTGGCTTAATTATCTGGGCTATTCGCCAGTGGAAGCCTGAACAAGTAGAGAAGGATTAACCTGATGGAACATTATTTAAGCATATTCATAAAAACCATATTTATTGAAAATATGGCACTAAGCTTTTTCTTAGGCATGTGTACTTTCTTAGCTGTATCTAAGAAAGTAAGTACGGCAATTGGTTTAGGTGTTGCGGTGGTTGTTGTTTTAGGTTTAGCAGTTCCTGCAAACCAAGTCATCTATCAGGCAATATTAGCTCCAGGTGCGTTAGATAGCATTATGGGCATTACTGATCCTGCGAAGTCGATTGATTTAAGCTTTTTATCATTCATTACCTTTATTGGTGTAATTGCTGCTTTAGTACAAATTTTGGAAATGACTTTAGATAAGTATTTCCCTGCGTTGTACCAGGCACTTGGTATATTTTTACCTTTAATTACCGTTAACTGTGCCATCTTTGGTGCGGTATCATTCATGGTAGCTAAAAACTTAACCTTAGGTGAAAGTGTTGTTTACGGCATTGGCTCTGGTGTAGGTTGGATGTTAGCTATTGTATTGATGGCTGGCTTACGTGAGAAGATGAAATATTCTGACGTGCCAGATGGTTTAAAAGGTTTAGGTATTACGTTTATCACCGCTGGATTGATGGCTTTTGGCTTTCTTTCTTTTGGTGGTATTTCACTGTAGGCAAATATCGGTCTAAGCTACTTTTTACTGTAGGTAATTTGAGCTCGGGCCCTAGATAATTTAAGGAAAAGTCGATGGAAATCATTCTCGGCGTATCGATGTTTACCGCGATAGTATTAGCGTTAGTTTTAGTCATTTTATTTGCTAAATCTAAGTTAGTGTCTTCAGGTGACGTAACGATTAGTATAAATGGCGATCCGGAGAAAGCAGTAACAACTGCAGCTGGCGGAAAGCTTCTTGGTGCACTAGCTGATCAAGGGATCTTTATTCCTTCAGCTTGTGGTGGTGGTGGTACTTGTGGTCAATGTCGTGTTGACGTGCATTCAGGTGGTGGTGATATTCTTCCAACTGAAGAAGGGCATATCAACAAGCGTGAAGCCAAAACCGGTTGTCGTTTAGCTTGTCAGGTTGCTGTTAAGCAAGACATGGTTATTGAAGTTGAAGATGAAATCTTCGGTGTTCAACAATGGGAATGTGAAGTTATCTCTAACGATAACCAAGCAACGTTCATTAAAGAGCTTAAACTTCAAATTCCAAATGGCGAATCTGTACCGTTTAAAGCGGGTGGTTATATTCAAATTGAAGCGCCAGCGCATCATGTTAAATATAGCGATTTTGATATTGATGAACAGTACAAAGGTGATTGGAATCATTTTGGTTTTTTTGATGTTGAATCAAAAGTTGATGAACCTACGTTACGTGCTTACTCAATGGCAAACTACCCTGAAGAGGAAGGCATTATTATGCTTAACGTGCGTATTGCTACGCCGCCTCCTGGACGTTTACATTTACCTGCCGGTAAAATGTCATCATTTATCTTCAGCTTAAAAGCTGGTGATAAAGTGACTATTTCAGGTCCGTTTGGTGAATTCTTCGCCAAAGAAACTGAAAATGAAATGGTATTTATTGGTGGTGGTGCTGGCATGGCGCCAATGCGTTCACACATATTTGACCAACTTAAACGTCTTAATTCAAAGCGTAAAATGTCGTTTTGGTATGGTGCTCGTTCGAAGCGTGAAATGTTCTATGAAGATGATTATAACGGTCTTGCGGCTGAAAATGATAACTTCGATTGGCATGTTGCGTTATCTGATCCACAACCGGAAGATAACTGGGAAGGCATGACAGGTTTTATTCATAATGTACTACATGAAAATTACTTGAAAGATCATGAAGCACCAGAAGATTGTGAGTACTACATGTGTGGTCCTCCAATGATGAATGCTGCTGTTATTCATATGCTTAAAGACTTAGGCGTAGAAGACGAGAACATCATGTTAGATGACTTCGGCGGCTAACTTTTATTTTAAAGCTCAATTTACCCTTAATTTCATCGTTGGCTGTGCTCACTTACTATCGTAAGCTCCGCGCAGCCGCCTTGAACTAAAGGCAAAATGTGAAACTTTAAAATTTAAAGTCATTAAATTGAATATATAAAAGACGGCATTTGTCGTCTTTTATTATTTATATAAACAGGTTTATGTTCAGGATGAACGGTATGTCACACCACCATGGATAAGAATGAGTGACGATAGCCTGTTTATATAAATAATAAAATTGAGATCTCTTATGAATAAAATAAAAACAATACTACAGTGTGCGTTGTTTATTGTCTTATCTGCATGCTCTGATAACAATGAAGCGAATAAACCCCATGAAGTATTATTTCAGGGCCTGACCATGGGGACGGTTGCTTATAATGTAAAAGTGATTGTTAAACCCGATAGCCTTATAGGTTCAAAATTTGATCAACAAAAAACGCATGCAGACATAGACGTTATTTTAAAGCAGCTATTACAAGATATGTCTAATTGGGAAGCAAACTCTGATTTATCACGATTTAATCGATCGAGTCTATTAACACCTGTAGAAATATCTGAAGGCTTGCGCCGCGTGATGGCCGAATCAATCCGTTTAGGAAAACTAAGCAAAGGTAAGTTAGATGTTACTATGGGGCCATTAATTAATTTATGGGGTTTTGGCCCTGAATATCGACCAGAGAAAGTACCAACCGATGACGAGATAAAAGCAGCTCAAGCACGCATTGGTTTGAAATATTTAACGCTTAACGGCAACAAACTGTCGAAAGCTATTCCTGATTTATATATCGATCTTTCTACTATTGCCAAGGGTTATGCTGTTGACTTAATAGCCGAATATTTTGAAAGTAAAGGCTTTCATAACTACCTTGTTGAAATTGGTGGTGAAATGCGAGTAAAAGGGTTTAAACATACGGGTGAGCTTTGGCACGTTGCTATAGAAAAACCGTTATCTGAGGAGCGGGCTGTTCATCAAGTTATTATCCCTAAAGATAATGCACTAGCAACCTCTGGAGATTATAGAAAATATTTTGAGTCTAATGGGCAACGTTTTTCGCATATTATTGATCCTCAGTCAGGAAGACCAATCAATCATAAGTTAGTCTCTGTTACCGTGATTCATCCGTCTTCAATGACCGCAGATGGTTTGTCTACAGCAATGATGTTAATGGGAGAAGAAAAAGCGTTAGCCTTTGCTGAGAAAAATAAATTGGCCGCTTACCTGATCATTAAAACGGAACATGGCTTTATCGAGCAAAGCACGGTAAAATTCATGCAGTATTTAAAGTAATTGGCACTAGCGGGTTACTCTTGGTTCGTTGTTAGTTTATAAAGAATAGTAGTAGGTTATTTTTATGATGATTTTTCTGATCACCCTGGGTTTTTTTCTCACTGTTTTCGCGGCTATGGCAGTGGGTTATATTTTTCAACAGAAAAGCTTAGCAGGTAGCTGTGGTGGCTTAGCTACTGTTGGTATTGACAAGTCATGCAACTGTGACAATCCCTGTGAAAAGCGACAAGAGCGTGAACGTATTACAGCCTCCCAAGAAAATATGATTGATGTTAAAAATATTTAAACAATAAAAAAGCGATAAGAAATTATCGCTTTTTTATTGTGCTATTTTTTTCTTCTATAGGAAGAGCACATCTCTTATGGTGCAATGAAAACTTACCTCTAGCTTGGCTTTTGGTATTTTCACTTTATAAACATTAACAACCCATAGATCAGTACTAAATTACTATATTGAAAAATTATAAGCTGGTATTAGATATTTTAGCAAAGTAAAAAAATCATCAGTTATAAAATACGCTCAACAAACCAGTAAAGTGCGATTAGTGAAATACATAAACTTAACGGAATAACGACATTTTTTCGATACCAAGGTTTATGACTACACCATTTTGTAGCCAGTAACGCTAAAGCAATTACCGTAATTTGGCCAAATTCAACGCCAACATTAAATGAAAGTAAACTGGTAACATAACTACTCTCAGGCAACCCTAATTCTACCAAGACTGAGGCGAAACCTAAGCCATGTAATAATCCGAAAAGAAAAATAATAGGTAAACGCCATCTACTTAGCTTCTGTTGATATATATTTTCTATGGCTACATAGGCAATCGACAGTGCTATTAAGGGTTCTACCAAACTGCTGGGTAAGTTAATTACACCAAAAATGCCTAAGGCCAAGGTAATCGTATGTGCCAGTGTAAAAGCACTGACTTGCCATAATAGGGTAGAAGTTCTCGTTGCAAGTAAAAATAAAGCTAAAACAAAAAGGATGTGATCTAAGCCTTCCGGTATAATATGGATAAAACCTTGATAAATGTATTCAGAAATAACTAATAATTGTTGCTGATATGCTGTTAAATTTCGGCTAATTGCGTTCTTTCCATTAAGTAGAAAATAATCACTATTTTTATCCTTTAACACCATAGTTTGCATTGGGCTAGATACAGTTAAATAAACATCTCCTAGTAAATCTGAAAATTTTATAGCTACTTTTCCTGAACTATTTGGTAAGTTACCACTGACTGTTAAATTGATAGTTTTATTCGTTACACTTGGGTGTAGTTTACTTCTCAATCCTGCAACGGTTAAACCACTCAGGGCGTCAATTGATACTTTTTGTGTTTCTAACTGTTTATCTTCAAATGAAATGACAGTGTTATTACTGATCGTCAGTGCTACTTTAGCTAATAATCTTTGGGTTTCAATGAGTGATAACTGCTGTAAATGATTAACTAATGCTTGGTCATTTCCCTCAATATTTTGATGCTTTTTAATAAGATGAAGTACGTCAACAGAAATGATTAATTGATAACTACCTTGCTCGAGAAGATACAACCTTGCTTGATTAACATCATTATTATGTGCGTTAGTATAAAAACTCATTAGCATACAAAATAAAAGGCTAAAACAGGTAATAAATCGAACAATCATAGGGGTTACTTCACAAGTATTCAAAAACGACAAATTATCTTATTTTCCTCTAAATTAAAAGCGACTAAGCATTTATTCTGTAATTATTTAAATTTACATGTTACTGTGTGTTTATACAGTGGTCTTTGCTTTGGTCTGAGCATGCAACGAAAAATAATACATGTCGATATGGATTGCTTTTATGCGGCCGTAGAAATGCGCGACAATGCAAACTTACGCAATGTTCCCCTTGCTGTTGGAGGTTCAGGTCCTAGAAGTGTATTATGCACTTGCAATTACCAAGCAAGAGAGTTTGGTGTTAGGGCAGCCATGCCAGCAAGTAAGGCAATGAAGTTATGTCCAGAGCTAATTATCGTACCCGGAAGAATGCAGGTTTATCAGCACGTATCGACAAAAATACGTGAAATATTTCAACGTTACACTACCTTAATTGAACCACTTTCGTTAGATGAAGCTTTTCTTGATGTTACACATAGTACGCAATTTAATGGCAGTGCAACACTCATTGCTCAGCAGATCCGTGATGATATCTTTGCTGAGCTCGACCTTACCGCTTCAGCAGGGGTTGCGCCTAATAAGTTCTTAGCGAAAATAGCGAGCGATGAAAACAAGCCAAACGGACAGTGTGTTGTTACTCCTGATAAAGTCTCAAGTTTTGTTAAAAGTTTACCATTAAAAAAAATACCAGGAATTGGCCCTAAAACAGCACAAAAACTTTCAAAACAGGGATTTGTTTCTTGTGCTGATATTCGTGCAAGTTCAGTGGGGTGTTTAGTTCCTATCGTTGGCAAGTTTGCTCCGTCTTTATATCAACGAAGTTTTGGTATTGATCATCGCGCTTTAGAAACCGACCGAATACGAAAATCTCTTGCCATAGAAACTACTTTTGCATTCGATCTGTCTTGTATAAATGAATGTGAAAAAGCGGTTAAAGATTTATATGAAAAGTTATTGCGCCGATTAGATAATCACCAACACCGTATTATTAACAAGCAAGGTATAAAGCTTAAGTTTAATGATTTCACTCAAACCACGTTAGAGCAACAAAGCGCACATTGTGATGAAAAGTTATTTAAAACACAGTTACTAAAAGCTCTGTTGCGCAGTAATACTCGAGACATTAGATTAATTGGCTTAACGTTGGGTTTTTCTGATGAGGAAGCGAAAGAGAACAAACAGTTATCTTTCGCTTTGTAGATGATTATTTTGCTTTTATTATTTCTTGTACCGCTAAGTCTAAACGAGGATCTTCTACATTTGAACTTGTTGACTTGAAAATCACAATCCCATGACGATTAATAAAGAACGTTGTCGGTGTTCCCTTTACGCCATACGCTTCGGCTACTTCATCACCGTTTACTGCCGTAATAAAATTATAACCTCGCTCTTTTATCGAATTTTGTGGCATGGCACCTTCATCTTCATTAAAGCTAATTGAAACAATCTTAATACCCGTGTTTTTATATTTTTCTTCAAGCTCAACTAATTTTGGTTGTAGCTTTTTACAATAAGGACACCAAGTAGCCCAGAAATGAAGAATAACAGGTTGGCCCTGATAGTCGGATAAGGAAATATTTTCACCGGCTTGGGTTTGTAGTTCCCAGTTCGGCGCTTTGTTTTCTGAGTGGTCATGTGCTTCACTATTTAGGGAAAACAAACTGCCTAAAAGTAAAACGATAGATAAAACGGTTTTCATGAAGTTTCTCTCTGATGATTATAAACGCAAAACGTTTGATTAACTCAGTAGACCCAGCGTAACAGAAAATACTTTCCGGCTAGAATAAATAAAAACAAGAAACAAAAAAGCCTATCACAATGGATAGGCTTTTGAGCATTTTGCAATATGTATTAAAACAAACTACAAACCTAAAGCTTTTTTACCTTGAATAAAAGTAATATCAACAGGGATATTAGCCGCTTCTATACGTGCTAAGCTCTCTTCTAAATCAGCTTTAATTATGCCACTTTCAGCAACGAGCTTAGCGACGCCATCGTAATCACCATTACCTTGCAAAATTAAAATAATCTCTGATAATGAATCAATCGCGGCAGTCATTTTGTCAATGTTAACAGAATACAAACCTTCAGAATTACGAGTGAAAGCTCCTTGTTCCGCAAAGTAGTTAAAACGTACCATGTTAGCTTTACCGTGGGCTGAAGTAGCACCAAAGCGCACCGAGCGGAATATTCCGGCTAAGAAGGTCGTGTAATAATCTTGCAAGGTACCTTCTTCAATCGCACCCTTAATCAGCAATTGGCGGATCATATAAAGACCAAGAATATCTGCTTTACCTTCTTCAAGTGCTGAAGCATGTTCTTTTAATGATTCGCGAACTTTTCCTTTGTTATTGATAGTTTCTTTGATACCCAAACCGTGAGCGACTTCATGAAACATGGTATTGGCAAAAAAAGCCGAGAAAGTCACATTCTCGCGTTGTTCAGGTACAATTAATGTACTGGCGATAGGTAGCATAATAGCGTCAAATTTTGCTTGCATCGCGTTTTTAAGCTGTAAACGACGAGTTCCTTTTTCTAGCTGAACTTCCTCATCGTTAGGTAAGTTAATCGCAATAGTTTTACCGCCTGCATTTGAGTGGCCGGCATAATAAATAACATCATAAGCATTTAGGTCTGAATCAGAGCCAGCGACTTCTTTTTTATAGGCCTTGTTAACAGGTAAGCCTTTTTGCAATTCAGGTAAATACTCAGCATATTTAGCTAGTTTTTTACTCCATGTTAAATCTTTAATCAATACATAAGATTCAAACGCTGTTCGGTAGCCATATAGTTGATCTTCATAACTTTCTATTGGCCCAATCACCACATCAATAGGGTTATTCTTCATGTCCATCCAAGCAAAGTCGGAAGCCTGAAAATCATCATTACGAATCGCGGTAGCACGTAGTTTTAAGTAGTTAGCAAACTCTTTATCATCAGCAAAGCTTGACGCCTTTTCTAAAATAACGGCAATCCTGTTGATTTTATCCGTGTAAAGTTCAGAATAAGCCACGGTAGTCAACTGACCATCATTGTTGCGTTTGACAACCGAATACAGACCTTTATTGTCAACAAATTCAGTTTTTTCGAATTCTTCTTTAGTTATGTCACTTGGATAAAATTCAGCGCCAGGTGTTTTTGCTGCTACACCGGTTAAAAATGGTTTGTCACCGTCTAACCTGTCCCAAGGACCATAATTAATGCGTGCGAATTCACGCACTTTCTCATCTTCAATACTGGCAAGGAACGTCAGTTTGTCCTGACCAAAAGCTTGTTGCCAAAAAAGTTCGTCAATAATATCTGAAGCTTCAATCAGTAATACAATCATTTGTTTTTGATTAGCAGATAAGTGACTTAAATCAGCTGTGAGTGTGACGGGCTTATATATATCTAAGCGACTTTTAGCTTCTGCTAATAAAGTAGGTGCTGGGACTTGAGTCTGATTATTTTCACCACAAGCACTTAAAAGGCTCGTGGCAATTAAAAGACCTGTAGCCAGTTTTGTTAGTTTCATATTTACTCTCTTATTATTTTTATTTGTTCATGAGGAGATTTTTTATAACGTAGAGATTATCAAAAATCGTAGGATGCGCAAGATTTTACTTTATAAAGCTTAGTAACAAGAAAGGAAAGTTATTCGACTTAAATGAGGTTCACTAAATATTAGACAAAAAAAAACCAGCATAAGCTGGTTTTTTAATTCAATAACAAAAATTAAAGCGCTTTAATAGCAGCGTTTAAACGGCTCTTACTACGAGCAGCTTTATTTTTGTGAACAAGACCTTTGCTTGCAAAACGATCTAAAATCGGTTGTGCATTAGCAAATTCTTTAGTAGCTGTGTCTTTGTCACCAGCTTCAATTGCAGCGATTACTTTTTTAAATAAAGTGCGCATCATTGAACGACGACTTGCATTATGTTGACGGCGTTTTTCTGATTGAACCGCACGTTTCTTCGCCTGCTTTGAATTAGCCAAGGTGAACTCCTAAAATATGATTGTATATAGCCTAAATTTAAGGCGAGGAAATATGCCCTTTTTAAGCTCGATTGTCAAACCTTTTAATGGTTTAATTTACCCAATAACTGTGAATTTATCACTTTATGAAAATAATCACTAAAGATACCAAATAATGACGCTATTTTACCTGTTATTTTCCCAATTTTAAATAGATTAAAAACTTCTTTGTATTTGCTTGTTTATCAACATAAAAAAGTCGCATAATATCAAGGTATTTAATCTTGTTTTTTTGTGTTTTGGAGCCTTTAATTGAGTAAAAAGTTAATAAAATCAGGTCTGATTGTCAGTTTTATGACATTAGTTTCTCGTGTACTTGGTTTGGTTCGAGATGTGGTCATAGCCAATATTATTGGTGCTGGCTTGGCGTCTGATGTTTTTTTCTTTGCGAATAAAATTCCTAGTTTTTTTAGACGACTGTTTGCTGAAGGAGCTTTTGCACAAGCTTTTGTGCCTGTACTGAGTGAATATCATACAAAAGACGAGCAAAACGGTATTTCAGTTAAAGAAGGCGATACGCGAAAACTTATCGCGCAAGTTTCAGGAACTTTAGGCGTAATTATTACCCTAGTTACCTTATTTGGTATGATCGCATCACCACTGTTTGTTATTTTATTTGGTTATGGCTGGTTTGTAGATTGGCTTAACGATGGACCAAAAGCGCAGCAATTTGAATTAGCATCTTCATTGCTCAAAATTACCTTTCCTTATTTATGGTTTGTTAGTTTTACCGCGCTTGCTGGAGCCGTTTTAAATACTTTTGGTAAATTTGCAGTGTCTTCGTTCACTCCCGTTTTACTCAATGTATGTATTATCGCTTGTGCGATATATTTATCGCCATTATTTGAAAACCCAGCTTTTGCATTAGCGTGGGGAGTATTCATTGGAGGTCTAACTCAGTTTCTATTTCAAATTCCATTCCTGATTAAAGCTGGCGTATTTGTTAGGCCGAAATGGGCATGGCATTCGAAAGGCGTAACAAAAATACGCCAACTGATTGTACCTGCTTTATTTGGCGTATCGGTTACGCAAATAAATTTGTTGCTCGATACGGTAATTGCTACTATTTTGGTGACAGGCTCTATTAGTTGGCTTTATTACGCTGACCGGTTATTAGAGTTTCCATTAGGATTGTTTGGCATTGGTATAGCCACGGTTATTCTTCCAAGCTTGGCAAAGCTTCATACCAAGAAAAATAACCAAGAGTTTAGCGATACGATTACTTGGGGATTGAAAATTGTTTCTTTATTTGGTTGGCCTGCGCTTGCTGGTTTAATGGTGCTTGCTCAGCCTATTATTATGATTTTATTTATGCGTGGTGAATTTTCGCAAGATACCGTGTTACAGGTTTCTTATGCTTTATTTGCTTATCTGTCAGGTTTAATAAGCTTTATGTTTATCAAGATATTAGCGCCAGCCTATTACGCTAGGCAAGATACCAAAACGCCAGTAAAAATTGGTATCAAGGCTATGGTAGCAAATATGGTATTTAATCTTATGCTCGCACCATTTTTTGGTTATGTTGGTTTAGCTCTTGCGACGGCAATGTCGGCCACGTTAAATGCGTTAATGCTTTACCATGGGTTGAAAAGCAAAAATATTTTTGTTTTGTCAACAGCAACGTGGTGGTTTTTTACGCGTTTGATGATTTCTGCAGGCGTTATGGCACTTGTGGTATATGGGCTATCACCTGCATTTGATGTATGGCTGGAAATGACTACAGCTATGCAAATTCAGAAGTTACTAATTTGTATTATGCTTGGAATGCTTAGTTACTTTATTTCTATTGCTGCTTTAGGAATCAGGGTGAAAGATTTTAAAGTGTAGGCTCACGAAAAAAAAAGTAACGAAATTGCGTTCAAGTGCTGATTCTTAAGCCTGAGTGAGATATAATTCGGCGGTTTTTATTCTTTAATGACGCACTTGTAAAGCAATGTTGGTCAAATTTAGGTTTTTTAATTAAATGCAGTTAATACGCGGTATCCACAATATTCAAGCTGAAGATCATGGCTGTGTATTGACCATAGGTAATTTCGATGGTGTCCATTTAGGGCATGCAAGGGTGATTAAAACCTTAATTGAAAAAGCTAAAGCATTAAACTGTACGCCTACAGTGATGATTTTTGAGCCTCAACCACAAGAGTTATTTTCACCAGAAACGGCTCCGGCAAGATTAACGCGTTTAAGAGATAAATATTTTTTATTGAAAGAACTGGGTGTTCAACGATTAATTTGTGTTAATTTTCACCGGGAGTTTGCTAATAAAAATGCGCAAGAATTTATTGAAACGTTATTAGTAAAGCAGTTAGGTATTAAGCATTTAATTATTGGTGATGACTTTCGTTTCGGAAAGAATCGTTCCGGTGACTTTACTTTACTGAAACAAGCTGGTGAAAAGTTTAATTTCTCTGTTTCTGATACCGCAAGTTTCAAACTCGAAGACTGTCGTATTAGTAGTACTCAGATACGTGATGCCTTAGTACACGATAAATTGTGTGATGTAGAAAAAATGTTAGGGCGAGCCTATTCGATTATTGGTCGGGTTTTTCATGGTGATAAACGCGGTCGACAGTTAGGTTTTCCAACAGCCAATGTTTTACTTAAAAGACGTGTATCACCCATTTCAGGTGTTTATGTTGTCAAAGTAAATACGATAGATAACCGTTTTTATGGTGTGGCTAACATAGGTTCAAGACCAACTGTTGCAGGTGTAAGACAGCAGCTTGAAGTGCATATTTTTAACTTTAATGCTGATCTTTACGGACAAACCATTGAAGTAGTTATGTTGAAAAAGCTAAGAAATGAAATCAAATTTTCATCAATTGATGAATTAAAAAATCAAATAACACAAGATAGCGAACAGGCAAAAAACTTCGTTCAAAGCTTGTAAATAGACAAATACGTGAGTTAATAATAAAGCTAATAAATTCCAGTGTTGGTTTTATTATTAACTTATCAGAGGCTAACCAATAGTTAGCGAATATAACAACGGATAATGATTTAAATGAGTGAATATAAACAAACCCTAAATTTGCCTGCTACTTCTTTCGCGATGAAAGGTAACATGGCAAACCGTGAACCAAACATGCTAAAAGAATGGGCTGAAAAAGATTTATACGGCCAAATTCGTGCAGCTAAAAAAGGTAAGAAATCATTTATATTGCACGACGGCCCTCCGTATGCAAATGGTGATATTCATTTAGGTCACTCTGTTAATAAAATTCTTAAAGATATTATTGTTAAATCAAAAACCTTATCTGACTTTAACGCACCGTTTGTTCCTGGTTGGGATTGTCATGGTTTACCGATTGAATTAATGGTTGAGAAAAAAATAGGTAAACCCGGTCATAAAGTTTCTGCTAGTGTTTTTCGCGAGAAATGTCGTGAATATGCAGCGAAGCAAGTTATTGGACAACGTGAAGACTTTAAACGTTTAGGTATTTTCGCTGATTGGGAAAAGCCATACCTCACCATGGATTTTGACACTGAAGCTAATATTATCCGTTCTTTAGGTAAAATTGCTGAAAATGGTCATTTACATCAGGGCTTCAAGCCTGTGCATTGGTGTACCGATTGTGGCTCTTCTTTGGCAGAAGCTGAAGTGGAATACAAAGATAAACAATCTCCTGCAATCGATGTTAAATTTACCGTTGTTGACCAAGATGTTGCCGATAAATTTGATCACCCTGAAAATCACGAAGGCGAAGGTGAAGTTTCAGTTGTTATCTGGACAACAACACCTTGGACATTACCTGCTAACCGCGCTGTTTCTGTGCATGCTGAAGTTGAATATAGCTTAGTACAATGTGAAACCGAGCAGGGCAAGCAACGTTTAATTATTGCATCTGATTTAGTGACCGGCTGTATGGACCGTTTTGGTATTGATAAATATCACGCGTTAGGTTTTTGTAAAGGCGCTGAATTAGACTTAGTACAACTTAAACACCCATTTTATGATTTTACCGTGCCAATGATTTTAGGTGAACACGTTACTACCGACTCTGGTACGGGGTGTGTTCATACGGCTCCAGGCCATGGTGTTGAAGATTTCGTGGTTGGTAAAATATACAACCTCGAAGTTGCAAACCCTGTGGGTGCCAATGGTGTTTATTTAGAAGATACGCCATTGTTTGCAGGTCAGCATGTTTTTAAAGCCAATGCCAATGTCGTTGAAACGTTGAAAGAACATGGCACGTTAATGCATCACCATGCGATAGAACATTCTTACCCACATTGTTGGCGCCACAAAACACCATTAATTTTCCGTGCAACACCACAATGGTTTATCAGCATGGACAAAAAAGGGTTACGTCAAGACTCATTGAGTGAAATTGACAAAACACAATGGATCCCTGATTGGGGTCAACGTCGTATTGAATTGATGGTTGAAGGTCGTCCAGACTGGTGTATCTCACGTCAACGTACATGGGGCGTGCCAATGGCATTATTTATTCATCAAGATACTGGTGCTTTACATCCTCGTAGTATTGAGCTCATTGAAACGGTTGCTAAACGTGTTGAAGAAAACGGCATACAAGCATGGTTCGATTTAGACGCTGCCGAACTTATTGGTGATGACGCGAAAGAATACATTAAAGTACCTGATACCTTAGATGTGTGGTTTGACTCTGGTACGACGCATTACTCTGTAGTAAATGCCCGTGAAGAATTTGATGGTGTTGCAGATTTATATCTTGAAGGTTCAGATCAACATCGTGGTTGGTTTATGTCGTCAATGATTTCATCGGTAGCTATGAATGGTAAAGCGCCATACAAGCAAGTGCTAACACATGGTTTTACCGTTGATACGAATGGTCACAAAATGTCTAAGTCATTAGGCAATGTTATCACTCCTAAAGAAATCACCAACAAATTAGGTGCTGATATTTTACGTTTATGGGTAGCTTCGGTTAACTATACACAAGAAATCACCGTATCTGATGAAATATTCAAGCGCCAAGCTGATGCTTATCGCCGTATTCGTAATACGTCACGCTTTTTATTATCAAACCTTAATGGTTTTGATCCAAAAGCTGATTCTATTGCTTTCGATGATATGGTCGCACTTGATCGTTGGGCTGTTGATAAAGCGGCTGAATTACAAAAAGATATCGTTAACGCTTACGAAGAATATGAGTTCAGCACGGTTGTTCATAAACTGATGAACTTCTGTACTACAGAATTGGGTGGGTTTTATTTAGATATCATTAAAGACCGCCAGTATACAGCGAAAGACGACAGTACCGCTCGTCGCTCTTGTCAAACCGCAATGTACTTAATTGCTGAAGCAATGACACGTTGGATGGCGCCTATTTTATCGTTTACCGCACAAGAAATTTGGCAGGCTCTTCCTACTCCATCTGGTGAGACACGCGAAGAATTTGTGTTTACTGGTGTATGGTTTGACGGTTTACCAAAAACACAAACAAACAGTGCATTAAACAATGATTACTGGAATGACATTTTACTCGTACGTACTGAAGTAAACAAAGCGCTAGAAAATGCACGTAAAGAAAAGCAGGTCGGTAAAGCACTTGAAGCTGCCGTTACACTTTATACCACTGCTGAACTCGCTGGAAAATTACAGCAGTTAGGTGAAGAACTGCGTTTTGTTCTGATTACTTCTAGTGCAACGGTAGAAGTTGTTGAAAGCGCTCCTGAAAATGCATTAGCTACTGAGATTGAAGGCTTATGGTTAGCGGTTTCATCTGCCGCTGGTACTAAGTGTGAGCGCTGTTGGCATGTTACTGAAGATATTGGTCAAGATGAAAAACATCCTGAACTTTGTGGACGCTGTATAACAAACGTTGAAGGTGAAGGCGAGACTCGCCAATTCGCCTAAATATTTGCGTATTCTTTGCTATTTCATCCAAGAGTTGCATCGAAAGTACTCACCTAGTGAACTAGGCTCCGTGCTTTCTCTTTGCTCTCGAATGAACTAGCTTTGAATAAGCCAATATTTCACTGATTAGTTTTGTTGGCATGGCTTAGACCTGACATTCAACAATATTCAAGTTAGCTCATTATTAAATAATTAGAAAAAGCAGAAATATAAACATGAATAAACTTTTTACAGAAACCGGCTTTAAATGGTTATGGATCACTGTTGTGTTTTTGATTATTGATCAAATCAGTAAATACTTAGTGGTTAGCTCTTTCGATTTAAATGAATCGATGAATATTTTGCCTTTTTTTGATTTGAGATATGTACAAAATCCAGGAGCAGCGTTTAGCTTTCTTGCTGATCAAGACGGTTGGCAGCGTTGGTTCTTCACCATAATTGCGGCAGTTGCAAGTGTTATATTTTTAGTTTGGATGGCCAAAACTCCGAAAAGCAATGTACTGTTAAGCATAGCTTTAGCCTTCATGTTAAGTGGCGCTGTAGGCAACTTAATTGACAGAGCGTTATTTGGCTACGTTATCGACATGTTGGACTTCCATATTGCTGGTAAACACTGGCCCGTTTTTAATATTGCAGATTCTGCTATTTTCATCGGCGCAGCATTGATGATTTTTGACTCATTTAAAAATGGTGACTCAGAAAAGAAAGCCGAAACAGAACAAAGCTAAATAAAACCTAGAGAACACGAGAAATAAAATGACAAAGTTAGTTACCACAACTGCGCAAGTTATCGCCCATATTACGATGAAGTTATCTGATGGTTCCGCAGCCGATAGTACTAAAGTGAATAAAAAACCTGCTAAAATTATTATGGGTGATGAAAGTATTTCACCCGCCTTTGAAGCGCAATTATTAGGCATGGCAGCTGGAGATTCGAAAGAATTTACCCTATCAGCGAAAGATGCTTTTGGCGAGCCAAACCCTGATAACTTCCATTATGTTGATGCTGATAAATTTGGTGGCGATGTACCTGCAGAGGTGGGCAGTATTATTACCTTTACTCAACCAGGTGATATAGAGTTACCGGGCATGGTTAAAGAAGTGACTGGCACATCAGTAACGATTGATTTTAACCACCCATTAGCAGGACAAGCGGTAACTTTTGTTATCGATGTTGTTGAAATCTTATAAAGATTAAACTTAGGGCTTGTGAAAGCGTTACAGGAAAAATTATGGAAATTATTTTAGCTAACCCTCGTGGTTTTTGCGCGGGCGTTGACCGAGCAATTAGCATTGTTGACCGAGCCTTAGATTTATTTGGTGCACCTATTTACGTTCGTCATGAAGTCGTACATAACAAATTTGTTGTTGACGGTTTAAAAGGCCGCGGTGCAATATTTGTAGATGAACTTAATGAAGTACCTGACGATAACACTGTTATTTTTAGTGCTCATGGTGTGTCGAAAAAGGTACGTAAAGAAGCTAAAGACCGTGGTTTAAAAGTATTTGACGCTACTTGCCCGTTAGTCACTAAAGTGCATATGGAAGTATCACGTACGAGTCGCAAAAATATAGAGTGCATTCTTATAGGCCATGCAGGACACCCTGAGGTTGAAGGCACTATGGGGCAATACGAAAGTGAAGAGGGCGGCATATATTTAGTTGAGTCTGTCGATGATGTATCAACACTTAAAGTGAAAAATCCTGCTCAATTGTATTATTGCAGCCAAACAACATTATCTATTGATGATACTTCTGAGGTTATCGATGCCTTAAGAGCTAAATTTCCACTCATTAATGGTCCGCGCAAGGATGACATTTGTTATGCAACGCAAAACCGTCAAGATGCGGTGCGTACTATTTCAGCACAAGTTGACTTACTTTTGGTCGTAGGGGCTAAAAATAGTTCTAACTCTAATCGTTTACGTGAACTTGCTGAAAAGCTAGGTACACCTTCTTATTTAATTGATACCTTTGCTGATATTGAACCACATTGGCTAGAAAATGTTAATAAAATTGGTGTCACTGCAGGCGCATCTGCACCAGCAATACTTATCCAACAAGTTATTGATGCTTTAAAAGACTTTGGTGGTCAAGAAGTTATCGAGTATCCTGGCCGTGAAGAAAATACCGTATTTGCGGTACCTATAGAATTGCGCTAGTCTTAAAAGATCAAGTTAAGTTATTGGCTCGGTTTTATCATTATCGATTAATGAGATTATCGGGTTAATGTCACAGCATTTATTAATGACTTAACTTTATTATTATGGATAGCATCTGTGCCTACTGAATGGCTATTCATTAATGGATTTTAAGGTATGGGTTAATGCGGTTCACGTTAGTGATTTTTAACACATATAGTTTATTCTTCTTCTTCTTCGCTCAATGCTTAGTTTCGTTTCTGCTCGTCTTTAAACCTCTTTTTATCATCAATTTACGCTTAATTACTGCCACAATTTCAGCGAAACACTTATGGGTTTCTACTTTTATTTTTGCTCACTTTACCTTGAGTTTTAAAGTAATGACTGTTGTTGGGAGACACCTTTATTGCTCTAAGTTTGTTAAGGACATTTATGGATAATATTTATCTAGGAAATCACTCACCTAAAGGGCGAGATCTCAAGTTACAAAAAGGGATGACACTTATCGAAGTGTTAGTTGCCTTAGTTATTTTAGTGACTGGGATTTTTGGCGCTGTCGCGATGCAAGCATCGGCTAAAAAAGGTAGCTTTGACGCAATGCAACGTTCTGTTGCATCAGCATTAGCACAAGATATTATTGAACGTATGCGCAGTAATGATTCGGATATTATCATTTTAGAAAGTTATGAAGGTGTTTACGGTGTGGCATTAAACACTGTACCGGCCGTACGTTGCAATTCTACTGCGTCTTTATGCTCAAGTACGCAAATGGTAACTAATGACTTATATGAATGGGAAGCTAAGTTAATGGGGGCTGATGTGATCTCTGGAGCTAAAAGTGCGGGCGGTTTGGTTGGTGCAACAGGTTGTATTGCTCATGATAATAATGAAGTTACCGTAGTGATTAGTTGGCAAGGTCGAGTAACAACTGCTGATGGTTATGATGCAGATAATAATAGCTCTTCAGCAGCCACATTGGCCAACTCATGTGGCACAAGCGGTAATAAAAGACGACAGGTCGCCATAGAAGCTTTTGTGTATTAAGTACTGATAAATTTTTAACCGGTAATCGAATTAATTTGACCAGCAGGAATAAAATAAACAAGATGATAAAATCTCAACGAGGGTTCAGTTTAATAGAAATATTTATTTCGCTCGCAGTTGGCTTAATGTTACTACTTGGCGTTTTAAGTGTTTTTGTTGGCATGAAAACCACAACCGTTGAAACAACAAGTTATGGTGAACTACAAGAAAATGGTCGATACGCCATTAGCCTGTTAAGTGATGACTTATTAAGGCAAGGATTTTGGGGGGACTTAACAGGAACACTAGACGTTAGCGGTTTAGTAAGCTCACCTTTACCAACAAGCGTTTCTGGTGACTGTATTGGAGAAGGAGTAAACAATGCGAGTTTCCCTGCTGCTATCGGTCACTTTAGAACACTTTGGGGAGATACCGTCACTAACGCCAGTTTAATGGGGTGTATTACTAATGCAAAGCTTGGCTCTGATGTCTTGCAAATCAAACGGGCTGTTTCTTCGCCGACAGCATTAGCAGATATTTCGAGTGACGATTACTATATTATTTCTAATCCCAATACGGGCGGAATATTTGCAGGTGATGATGCCGTTCCCAGTTTGAGCTTCGGGCAAATATGGGAGTACCAACAACATATTTACTATGTTCGTGAAGACAGCCAAGGTGCAAACAAAGTGCCGGTATTGGTGCAAGGGCGCTTGCAAAATAAAACCGCTGTCATGAACCTTGATATGGTAGTTGAAGGGATTGAATATATTCGCTTTATGTATGGTGTTGATACAACCAATAATGGTGTGGTTAATGCTTTTATTTCAGCGGACAACATGACTGAAAGTTATTGGGATAACGAAAATGATGTGCGAATACTTGCCGTTAAAATATTTGTTTTAGCACGTAATATATTACCAGATAATAATTATGAAAATTTGAATAACTATCAATTAGGTGACTTAAGTGTCGACTTTATTGATGGTGATGGTAATGGTGATAATTATCGACGCTTGTTATTTAGTTCAACCATAACCCTTTACAATGCGAGGATCGACTCATGGCCATAAAGTTGCTGCTGAACGCCAAGCTAAATATAAAAAAACAGCAAGGTGTTGTATTAATCGTTTCGTTGGTTTTTCTTATCGCTTTAACAGCCGTTGCTGCAGCATTAATGCAAAATACGACCACAGACATGAAAATGTCAGGCGCAAGTCAAGAAAAGGTTGTTGCTACTCAAGAGGCAGTTAGTGCTATTGATGAAGTTATTCATAATGAAGTTACACAAGTGAGCGGTACCAATGGTTTCGCTTCTGAAATTGCTAAATTTCCACTCACACCAACTGTGAGCCGCGTTATTAATACCAGTGCTGAAATTACACTGGCAAATCCGTATAACATTGAAGCTGATTGCCCCCACTCTCGAACAGCTTCTTCCGTTCAGGTGTTTAAGTGCAATGTACTTAAAGTGCAAGTCACTCGACTCTATGGTCGCACCAACAAAAGCACAGTTGAAGTTAATTCAGGTGTGTCTCAACAACTACTTAATGTGGGGAACTGATCATGAAAAAGTTACTATTATTTAGCTCGTTAATTTTTATATCACTGATTTCTAATAGTGAGGATATCGAACTTTATATTGGCGATGAAGCACAGCGCAGTGGTAATAAACCACAAGTACTTATTATCTTTGATAACTCAGGCAGTATGAACAGCTTAGAGTCGGTTGATGAGCCCTATGAACCCGGGACCGTTTACCCTGCCGTTGGCGGCTTAAATTCTTTGTCAGATAAGTTTATTTATTTTACTAAAGGAGGAATTGACGGAGCATCTTCAATAACTCCTGATAGTCCGAGTGAAAGTCGGCGTTTTATTGACGCCATTAATAGCTGTGCAACTGCCCGTGAACGTTTGGCTTCTGTTGGTTTTTATACCGGGCATATACGTGAATATGCTTTTCAAGGAAACTCAGGAAGCTGGCAGGAAATCCCCGATAATAATGGCGCTAATATTGACATAATAGATTGTGAAGATGATGTAAATCTTGTACCTGAAAACCCAGAAGTGAATGCAGGTATAGAACAAAATGGTGGCACAATTGTCGCTTTACCCGATGGTTTTCCAATTGATGGTGAAGGTACCAAACAAGCCCCAGTTTATTATACCGCCAGTGCAGGTGACTCTAACGTTATTTGGTCAGGTGAAGTGGTAACTTTATACACTGATAATTACTTGCGTTGGGCAAATAGCGAAGTACTTGACCAAGTTAATCGTACCCGTTTAGAAATCGCCCAAGATACTGTGACTGACTTAATTGAGTCGGCACCTTCTGTTGATTTTGGCTTACAAGTTTTTAATTATAATCACCGAGGCGAATATGTACGTGATGGTGGCCGAATAGTTTTTGGCATTCAAGAGATGACTGCTGCAGCCAGAGCAGACTTAGTGAATATTATAGATTTAGATATAGATGCAGAAACGAATACACCGTTATGTGAGTCTCTTTACGAAGCCTCGCGGTACTTTAGTGGCTTGTCAGTTGATTTTGGCGATAATGACTCAAATTCAGGTGGAAGTTATCGAGGGAATACCCCTCCGAGAGACGAAACGATAGAAGACGAGGGCGTTTATAAGACTCCTTATAACTCATGTACCAATGAAGTCTACGTTATTATTATTACCGATGGAGAGCCCACCAGAGATCTTGCTGCAGATACCTATATAAAAGCTTTACCTGATATTGGAGCCCCTTTTGATGTCAATGGCACCGATAATTATTTAGCCGCCTTGGCTGGTTGGATGCATACTCATGACTTACACAGTACTTTACCTGACGATCAGTCAGCGACCATATTTACCATAGGGTTTGGTCAAACAGCCATTGATGATGCTGGCGAATTGTTACGTGAAGCCGCAGATTTAGGTGGCGGTCAGTATTATCCGGCGAAAGATCCCAGTGCGTTACTTGCCTCATTACAAGCAGCATTAACTAATATCTTAGAGGTGAATACGAGCTTTACTGCACCTTCAGTAGCTTCAAATAACTTTGATCGTACCGAAACACTTGATTCTGTTTATTATGCGATGTTTGTTCCTGATCATGGGGCAAGATGGCAAGGTAATTTGAAAAAGTTAAAAGTGACAAATGGTAAACAAGTCGATAGAACCGGAGCCGCAGCTATTGACGATAGTGGTAATATCTCAAAAGATGCTAAAACATTTTGGAGCACTAATACTACACCGGATGGCAATGATGTTAAAAAAGGTGGCGTAGCAGAAATGTTAAGGACTAAAACTGGTCGCGTCATTATGAGCGACATAGGTGCAACTGGCGGTTTAACCTTACTGACCAGTGCAAATGCAGAAACCTATTATGGTGATTCAGCTACCTTAGCTGCGAAGTTGGGTGTAGCTGATGTAGATGCTGATATTACCGCAATGTTCAATTGGGCAAAGGGAATTGACGTTGACGATGCTGATAATGATAACTCGACTACAGACATTCGTAGTGATATTTTTGGTGACCCTTTACACTCTAAACCCTTAGTGGTTAATTATGGCGGAGATAGCACTAATCAAGATGTAAGGATCATTGTCGGCACCAATGCCGGTGTACTACATATGTTTGATGATAATGGCGATACCGTTGATGAGAATTGGGCATTTATACCTAAAGAATTCTTCCCTAAAATAAAAAAACTGCGTGAAAACTTTACTTCTTCAGGCAAAACTTATGGTATCGATAGCCCCGCAATTTCTTACTTACTGGATGTGAATGGTGATGGTTCTATTGACAGTACCGATGGCGATAAAGCATGGATATTTTTTGGACTACGCCGCGGTGGTTCTTCTTATTATGCTCTGGATATTAGTGATCCCGATAAGCCTGAACTTTTATGGCACATTGATGCTAGTACACCAAAGTTTACCCATTTAGGTCAATCGTGGTCACAACCAAGGTTAGGTTATTCCGCTGTTAATATTGTAAATGGTAAACCCAAGCCCGTATTATTTTTTGCTGGGGGCTATGACACCACAAAAGATAATTTATCGGTTGGCAGTGGCGATACTTTAGGACATGCCATTTATATGGTTGATGCTGCAACGGGCACGCTTAAGTGGGGGATAAGCCCTGAAGAGACCAGTGACACGAATACTCAATACACCGGGATAACTGATAGTATCCCCTCAAGTGTAGCAACGCTTGATAGTGATTCTGATGGTTTAACTGATCGGCTTTATTTTGGAGATACCGGCGGAAATTTATGGCGTGTTGATATGCCGGGTGACAATCCCTTTAGCGGAACGACACCATGGACGATATTCAAATTGGCAGAATTAGGCGGCACGACTGATGAAACCGATCGTCGTTTTTTTAGTGAACCCTCTATAGCGAGGACATTTATTTCCGATACAATTGAAACAACGACGGTTGACGCTGATGGCAATAGCACAACGGTAGTTACTCAACAAGAAAGGCCTTATGAAGCGATACTGATCGGTAGTGGTGACAGATCAACACCTGCCGCAACAGATACTGATGATAAGTTTTTTATGGTAAAAGATGGCAATATTATTTCTACTTCTTTTGTAACATCACCAACGCATCCCCAGTTAGCCATACCATCGCCTATTTTGGCAACTGATCTTTATAATTACACTTATAATCCATTTGGGGGGACATTAACCACAGCAGCAAGGCAATCATTAGAAATAGCGGTTGGCAATAAACGTGGTTGGTATATTGACTTCCTTGGAAGTGGCGAGAAAAATACTGCATCTGCCATTGTTATTAATGGCGTTACATATTTTACCTCTTTTACCCCCGCAGCTGCTTCTGCTGATGCTGACAGTTGCGAGTTAAGTGATGGTTCAGGCATTTTGTATGCAGTAGACTTGGCCTTTGGCACAACGGTATATGATTGGAGAACATGGGAAATAGCTGCCGGTATTCCCGACACGCCATCAATTATTATTACTAAAGATCCACCTGAGCCTAAAGAGCCGTGCACTGAGGATTGCCCTCCTGAAGAGGATGAAGAAGAAGATGAAATAATTGCTACTATAAAGCTGTTAGCAGGCAAGATTATTCCGTTAGGAATTAGCTTGGAAACGTCAAGGACTTATCTATATGTTACGGAATCTAACTAATGCGAAAAACTAATTTAGTAAAACACAACAGAGGTTTTACCCTACTTGAACTAATGATCACAATTGCTGTTATAGGTATTATTTCATCGATAGCCTATCCATCTTATATCGATAATATCTCACGGGCCAATCGTAGCGAAGCACAGCGCGAGCTGCTTAGATTAGCAAGTTTACAAGAACAATATTTCATTGATCATCGTGAATACACCACTGACATGACTAAGTTAGGTGCGGCAGCCGATCCTTATATCACAGATTCAGGTCTTTATAGCATTGATACTACAGTTGTTGGTATAACCTATACGCTAGTCGCGACGGCAAAAGGGAGGCAGATCACCGCGGACTCTTCGTGCTTAACATTATCGGTTACTGATACAGGTAAAAAAACGGCTACATCAACGAGCTGCTGGGAGTAATATTATGATTCTTTTATTGAACGAAATATCAGCGCGTTTGGCTGCCATCACTTTATTATCTGTGAGTTTAATTGTCCCAAGTGGTGTCGCCTTTGGCAAAAATGCGGAAAAAACGGAAAAAACGGAAAAAATTAAAATTAAATGCCATGTTGAATTGGTGGGGGGGAAAGACAGTCTTCATTTTGGCATCATTAAATCGGAGCGTAAGGCTAAATATGCACAGTGGCTTGTAGGTAAAAAAATAGCAACGGGATTTTCAAAACAAAAACAGCAGGTTTATAAAGTTATCGAGTGTACAAAATTAGCTGACAAATTTATCAACCCTATCTCTCAGCAGGTTGACGAGAATACTGCTCGTTAATGCAAGGCTTTCTACAATAAACCCAATAGTTTTAAGATATAAAGCTATTGGTTTTATATAAAACTTGAGAATAAAGCTCAAATTAACTGCAAGTAATCTCATTACCTGCACGATCCTCATCAATATTGTCATTATCAGTATCAGCTGTTACATACGAGCGGCCTGAAGTACTTACGGTAATACCTCGCGATTTATCAGTATAATCTTTTGGACAATACTTGAAAGGGCTAGCACTCACACCACCTGAAATACTGCCTGTTGGCGTGTAAATAATACTGTCTTGGCCATACTGTAATTTGTCGTTATTATCGATAGCTCCTTTAACACTAATTATTCTTTCATCTGATGCGGGCTCATAAACCTTATCGCTATCAATATCAATGAATACACTGATTTCGTTATGCCAATTAGTATCGCAGGTGTTACTGGAACTTAGTGGGCAAATAGTGACGTTTTGTTCAGCATTAATTGCAGTATTTCGGGCTGATAATAATAAACGTTGAAGTTGTGATATTTCATTATCAACGCGTGTTTGAACAAGAAAACTACTAAAGTTAGGTAGGGCAATAGCCATTAGTATTGCTGCAATTGCAATGGTGATCATTAACTCAACTAGTGTAAAACCAGAATGACTCGAATTATTGTATTTTTGTCGCAAATAATTTTTCATAATGTAAACCTTAAACTGCTCGTTACATCATATTCTCAATAGCTTTGAAAATATTTAATATTATTAAGTTATACCACTTAACCTCCCATTTCGCTAGGTTGACCAGCATGATATGGCCAAGCTAGCTGTATTTAGATCTGTTACTTAGTTACCTGGAGTTTATAAATTGTCACTACAAATAATTTGACGACCACTACGGTTTTCATCTAGACCATCAAGGTTTTGGTCGGTGGTTAAATAAAAGCGTCCAGCTCCAGAAATAACAATACCCCTTGATTTATCATTATGATCCTTCGGACAATAACGAAAAGTACCATTTCCTCCCCAAACAGCAAGCCGACCACTTGGCGCGTAAGTCAATGCGGTTCTCCCTTTTGCATATTGTAATTTGTCGCCAAGCTTTATTGATAACTTTGTTTTTATCAGTGCTTCTTCACTAAAATCATCTAGCTTTTTATTTTTGTTGTCATCATAAAAAACGCTAAGTGTTCCATGCCAATTGCTAGAGCATTGTCCTGACTGAGTTAGCGGGCACAGGGTAACAAAGCGTTCTTGATTAACGGCGTGATTACGCGTAATTAATAATAAGCGATGTAAGGCAGAAACTTCATTGTTTACACGTATACTCACTGAAAAGTCTAAAAAACTAGGGATAGTGATTGTAGTAAGAATAGTGAGTATAGCGATTGAAATTAAGGTTTCAATTAGGGTGAAACCCTTTTGTGCAATAGGAAAGGTTGACATAAAAAAGCCGTCCGTTGGCTATATTAGTTATGTTAATAGGTATAGCTGTTAACTTAATTTTTACAAGTTGATTTGTCCTTTAACTATAGATAGTTGGAATAGCTAATCTCTTGTGTTGAGTCTTTTTATAAATGTTGATAATAAGTGATTGGGTTTCTGCTGTTGTAGGTTTTCCTTCCAGAAAATCGTCCAGTTGGTCATAACTCATACCAAGAGCATCTTCATCTGTTTTCCCAGGTTCCAAGTCTTCTAGATCAGCAGTTGGTGCTTTATTTATTAATAAATCTGGTGCACCAAGGTTTTCAGCGAGCAAACGTACTTGGCGTTTTGATAAGCCAAATAAAGGGGCTAAGTCACATGCTCCATCTCCCCATTTAGTGAAAAATCCGGTAATGTTTTCTGCTGAATGATCTGTGCCCAAAACAAGTGCGCCAACAATGCCGGCAATATGATACTGCATCACCATTCGGCTACGTGCTTTTACATTACCTTTTGAAAAATCTACTTGTCCTTCATTTGCGGTTAAAATTTTTGCGTGTTCTAAAGCGTTTAAAGTTTCGGTATGAATGCCATCAGCCGCATCTGCAATGTTGGTTGTTAAGCAATGGCTTGGTTTTATAAAACTTAATGCTAATTGTGCATCTTCCTCATCGGCTTGAACACCATAGGGTAAACGTACAGCAATGAATTGATAAGGCTGAGCTCCCTCACTACTTTCTTCTACATTTAACTCAGAAACTGCAAGTTGAGCAAGACGACCGCAAGTAGAGGAGTCTACGCCGCCACTAATACCTAATACTAAGTTTCTCAATCCCGAGGCTTTAAGTGTTTCTTTAATAAACTTAACACGACGCTTTATTTCAAATGCAGCATCTATTTGAGGCAACACTTTCATTTCATTTATGATCAATTGCGGATCCATTGAGTTTCCTTTGGGATTTAGTGGGTAATAAAAATCTTCCATAGTTTAACTTATAATAATTAAATGAGTTAGAACAAATATAGCGCTTGGGTTTATTTCATTAAATTGTGTACAATTCAAAGTATATTTCGCGGTATGGACAAGAAACATGAAAAAAATAGAAGCGGTAATTAAACCCTTTAAAATGGATGATGTACGTGAAGCACTAAGTGAAATTGGTATCACTGGCATGACGGTTTCAGAAGTGAAAGGCTTTGGTCGACAAAAAGGACATACAGAGCTGTATCGTGGCGCTGAATATATGGTCGATTTTTTACCCAAGGTAAAATTAGAAATAGTTGTTACTTCTGAGCAGGTCGAACGTTGTGTGAATGCAATCATTGATACTGCACAAACCGGTAAAATCGGTGATGGGAAAATATTTATCACAGATGTTGAGCGTGTTATCCGTATTCGTACGGGAGAAGAAGATGAAGCTGCAATCTAAATATTCATTTTTCACGAATTAACGATAAAAAAAGCCCATTTAACATAAGTGTTAAATGGGCTTTTTTAATTGTTTAAAGTTAGTTAGCTACAAACTTATTATTAGGGTAATTAGCCGCTAATACTTGCTTGGCATTTATTTTTAAATCTTGCAAGCCGAGCTTGTCATAACATTCAATCATGACTTCTAGAGCTTCTTCAACCTCTAAGCTTGGTGAAAAATACTCAACAACGTATTTACCGCGATTCGCGGCTGATGCCCAAGCGTCTCGTTTCATATAGAAACGGGCTACTGATAATTCATATCTTGCTAAACGAGACTTTATTCCTATCATGCGCTTGCGAGCATCGGCAGCATATTTGCTTTGAGGATAATCAGTCAATATGGTCTGCATATCTTTAAAAGCATCTCGAGATGCCGTTGGATCTCTATCTGAGCGATCAATACCGGCTAAATCTTGAAATAAATTCTCTTCAGTAGAAACATTAATTAATGCTCGCATGTAATAGACATAATCAATATTGACATTATCAGGATTTAATCGAAGAAACCTATCCGATAAAGCAATACCTTGTGCAGCGTTACCACTTTTATAATAAGCGTAAATTAAGTCTAATTGCACTTGGTGAGAAATAGGTCCAAATGGAAATCGAGAATCAATTGCCGATAAAACTTGGATGGCTTTTTGATATAAACCACTATCTAAGGCTTTTCTGGCATCGACAAATAAAGCTTGAGCAGATTTATCTGGAACCTTCTCAATATCACTCTTCTCTGATGATGAACATGCCGCTAGCCCTAATGAAAGCGCTAGAATTATCATTTTTATTGTCATTTTTTGCATAGACTTCGGTATCACTACTTAGTTTTAGTTAAAGTTTTAGTTAATAAATATAGCACTCTTGCAAATTTCTAATGTAATTGATTTAGCAAAGAGGTAAAATAGAACACTGGCATTCTAACCTAGCACACTTGCCTTGCACAGCGCTAATTCACAGTAAATTTATAGAGAGTTAAATAGAAATTTTAATGGCTGAAATAATTAAACATACAGATACTGTTCCTGAATCTTGTTTAGGTAAACGGTTTGACCAAACATTAGCCGAGATGTTCCCTGAATATTCTCGTTCTCGAATAAAAGAATGGATCTTAGCCGGTCATGTAACTTTAAACGGTGCTGTTCTTAAAATCCCTCGTGAAAAAATGTTTGGCGGTGAAGAGGTTGAAATATCAACAGAAGTTGAGGCAGACATTCGATTCGAACCACAAAATATTCCATTGAATATTGTCTATGAAGATGATGATATTCTTGTTATTAACAAACCTGCAGGTCTTGTTGTACACCCAGGTGCAGGTAATCCTGATGGTACGGTTCTTAATGCTTTATTACATTATTGCCCACAGCTTGATGTTGTGCCTCGTGCTGGTATCGTACATAGATTAGATAAAGATACTACCGGCTTAATGGTTGTTGCCAAAACGATTGCCGCGCAAACTAATTTGGTCGATGCTCTGCAAGAACGTGAAATAACGCGTGAATATGAAGCATTAGCTAACGGTTTAATGACAGCCGGTGGTGTTGTTGACGAACCTATTGGTCGTCATCCAACCAAAAGAACCAACATGGCGGTGAACTTGTTTGGTCGTCCATCAGTTACGCATTATCGTGTTATGGAAAAATTCCGTTTACATACACGTTTACGTTTACGTCTAGAAACAGGGCGTACTCACCAAATTCGTGTACATATGTCGCACATTACTCATCCACTTATTGGTGACCCTAATTACGGCGGACGTCCTCGTCCCCCTAAAAACGCGACTGAAGACTTACGTGAGATACTGCGTCATTTCAAACGACAAGCATTACACGCGGCAATGCTGTCATTATTTCACCCTATAACAGGCGAAGAGATGACATGGCACGCACCTATACCAGATGATATGGTACAACTAACGAATATTTTGCGTGAAGACTCTAAACTCAACGCAACTGACAATTATTTGTAATCCTATTCATAATGTCGAATGGCCAGTACCGAATGTACTGGCTTTTACGACCACACGAAATAATCCTACCAGTAGCAACCAGACCCGACTTTCAGCCTCAAATGCCGCTTTTGATCACTTTAATTTAGGATTGCATGTTGGAGATGATCCTCAACAAGTGTTGACTCACCGTCATGACCTTTTATCGCAATTGCCCGAAAATACACAGATACAATGGCTTGAACAAATACATGGTGCTAAAGTGCTATCAATCGAAAGCCATAGCAAACAAGCATTAATTGCTGATGCGATTATTACTCGTAAAAAAAATATTGCTCTCGCAATTATGGCCGCAGACTGCCTGCCTATATTACTAACAGCCAAAGACGGTAGTGAAATTGCCGCCATTCATGGAGGTTGGAAACCGCTATCTAAAAACATTATCGCTAATACAGTTAATAAAATGACCACACCTAATAAAGATATTAGCGTTTGGCTTGGCCCTTGTATTAGTAAGTTGGCTTTTGAGGTCGGTGAAGAAGTTAAATCAGCTTTTGTGAATCAATCAAACAGCTTTGCTGCGGCCTTTACACTTTCACTACCGACTTCAGACCAGCAATACAAAAAATCACAGACAAAATATTTGGCTGATTTGCCGCTAATAGCGAAAATTCAACTTAACGACTTAGGTATAGAAAATGTCCACCACTTGGAACATTGTACTTATACTGATGAGTCACAGTACTTCTCATATCGCCGGGAAAATATTACCGGACGTATGGCCTCCATTATTTGCTTAGTTTAATTTTATTTAATTAAGACAAAAACTTATTTTATGTCAAAAGCTTTACCAGTTTTACTTGAAAAATCTCCATTTTATCCTTATCTATAAAGATATAGATAAAAACATATTTCTTTACTAAGCAAGAGAGTATACATGCGTTTAGATAGATTAACTCAAGCATTTCAAGTAGCAATTTCTGATGCCCAGTCTATAGCGTTAGGACGAGATCACCAATTCATTGAACCCATGCACATAATGCTAGCGTTACTCAATCAAAATGCCAGTAGTGTTATTCCATTATTAAAAAGTGCTGGCGTCAATGTGCATTCATTACGGACACAAGTTGAAGCTGCTATTGAAAAACTTGCACAGGTTTCAGGTTCCGGTGGCGAAGTTCAGCTTTCTTCGGCTATGGGTAACTTGTTAAACCTATGTGATAAATACGCTCAAAAAATGGGAGATAAATATATATCTTCTGACGTATTTATTCTTTCGGCAATTGAAGACAAAGGTAAGTTAGGGCAAATATTAAAATCATTAGGGGCAAGTGAACAGCGAATACAAGATGCCATTTTACATGTTCGTGGTGGTCAGAAAGTTGATGAACCTAATGCAGAAGATGTTCGACAAGCACTTGATAAGTTTACTATCGATCTTACTGAACGTGCGGAACAAGGAAAGCTAGACCCCGTTATTGGCCGTGATGATGAAATCCGTCGTACTATTCAAGTTTTACAGCGAAGAACTAAAAATAATCCTGTATTAATTGGCCAGCCCGGAGTCGGTAAAACAGCTATAGCAGAAGGATTGGCACAACGCATCGTTGACCACGAAGTACCTGAAGGATTAAAAAACAAACGAGTATTGTCACTTGATATGGGCGCTTTAGTTGCTGGCGCAAAGTATCGTGGTGAATTTGAAGAGCGATTAAAATCTGTCCTCAATGAGCTTGCCAAAGAAGAAGGGCAAGTTATTCTCTTTATTGACGAACTTCATACTATGGTGGGGGCCGGAAAAACGGATGGGGCATTGGATGCCGGAAACATGTTAAAACCAGCTCTTGCCCGTGGAGATTTACACTGTGTTGGTGCGACAACTTTAGATGAATACAGAAAATATATTGAAAAAGATGCGGCATTAGAGCGTCGTTTTCAAAAAGTATTAATTGAAGAGCCTAGTGTTGAAGACACTATTGCAATATTGCGCGGCTTAAAAGAGCGCTATGAGTTACATCATAGTGTTGATATTACGGATCCCGCGATTGTTGCTGCTGCAACATTATCACATCGATACATCAGTGATCGTCAGTTACCCGATAAAGCTATCGACCTTATTGATGAAGCGGCTTCAAGCATTCGCATGCAAATAGATTCTAAACCAGAAGACTTAGATCGGTTAGAACGACGAATAATTCAACTAAAACTTGAACAACGAGCACTAGGTAAAGAGTCTGACGAAGCCTCTAAAAAACGTTTATCTTTGATCTCTGAAGATATCAATGATTGCCAACAGGCTTTTGACGAATTAGATGAAATTTGGAAAACGGAAAAAGCGGCATTGCATGGTACACAGGCGATAAAAACAGATTTAGAGCAAGCGCGCCTAGATCTAGAAGCAGCTAGGCGATTAGGTGATTTAAACCAAATGTCGGAATTACAATACGGCATAATTCCAGAATTAGAAAAGCAACTCGACTTAGCAAGCCAAGCCGAAATGCAAGAAATGACATTGCTGAAAAATAAAGTTACCGATATTGAAATAGCAGATGTCTTAAGTCGATCAACCGGCATTCCCGTGTCGAAAATGTTAGAAGAGGAATGTGAAAAACTGTTGCAAATGGAAAATGATCTGCATAAACGAGTTATCGGACAGTCAGAAGCTGTAGCTAGTGTGTCGGATGCAATCCGTCGATCACGAGCTGGGCTTGCAGATCCCGGTCAACCTATTGGTTCGTTTTTATTTTTAGGTCCAACAGGTGTCGGAAAAACGGAACTGACGAAGGCATTGGCACATTTTTTATTTGATAGTGAAGATGCACTTATCCGAGTAGACATGTCAGAGTTTATGGAAAAACATTCTGTTGCGCGTCTAGTTGGTGCTCCTCCTGGTTACGTTGGTTATGAAGAAGGGGGTTACTTAACTGAAGCTGTTAGGCGTAAACCATATTCAGTGATCCTACTTGATGAAATTGAAAAAGCACATAGCGATGTTTTTAACATTTTATTACAGGTATTGGATGATGGCCGTTTGACTGATGGGCAGGGACGTACAGTTGACTTCAAAAATACTGTGATCATTATGACTTCAAATATAGGCTCAGATCATATTCAAAACTTTTCAGATGATAGTCATTATGAAGAAATGAAAACCCAAGTGATGTCAGAAGTTTCTTTGAACTTTAAACCTGAATTTATCAACCGAATCGATGAGTCAGTGGTCTTTCATCCTCTTGTTTCAGAACAAATAGAAGAAATAGCGGCTATTCAATTAAATGGAATGTCAAAAAGGTTAGCAGAGAAAAATATTAAGCTTTCTATTACAAAGGAAGCGCTGGCATTAATATCAATTGCGGGCTTTGATCCACTTTTTGGTGCTAGACCATTAAAGCGAGCGATAAGAAAAAGTATAGAAAATCCATTAGCACAAAAAATACTATCAGGAGAATTTAAAACAACGAATGAAATTAATATTGATGTGGATAATGGAGAATTAACCTTCAATCATTAATCTCTCTACAATTTAAACCTTACTTTGTGGGCGCACAGTAAACTTCAGTGCGCTTTTGACTAATTTCTAATTGTTGCTGTTTTTCTTTTCCTGTTAAGATCTGCTTAACACCATCTTCATCTGTATATTGAACTTTATCAAAAGCTGTTAACAAACTGACATTTTCTCGAGCTTCCTTGCACTTTTTTGTGGCATCAATACTTGGAGGGGGATCTAAATCAGGATCTTTAGGGATATCCTTATCTGATTTAACTTGTGTATGATCGGCTCGACTGATAATTTTTGACTGGTTTGAGATAATAAATTCAGTATAGTCATCTCCCGCTGGTTGATACTGACTAAAATGTACAACATTATCTTTATCAACCCAACGATAAACCGTCAATTCACTGGATAGTGCTTGAAACGTATATAAAGTGACTATAATAAATAGTATGCGAAAACTCATTTATTTCACCTAAAGTTATCATAATAAAATATCTGCCTACTAGTTTATATAACAACACAATAGCTACTTTACAAATTTTTGATGATAATTTTTAGTGAATACACAGCTATTGTGATCTATGAAAGAATATCCACTGACACAGAAACAATATCTATTGGAAAGGTATAAAGTTATTTTTTCGTATACTGAGATGATCTGACTAAAACTATAGGCGTAAGAATAACAACTGTTTTTAATTATTGAATATAAACTGCCAGTAATAAAAATAGTAATAAAGGTAAAGAGAGATATGAAGCATAAAAACACTCTTTTGTTTTGTATTATTTGTTTATTTTGATTAAATAAAACGCACTAAAACCAATGGTTGTACGATAAGTAGCCGAACAATGGCTTATTTCAAGCTTAATACAAAAAAGGGTTGACGCGAAGCGAGAAATCTCTAGAATGCGCTCCAGTTCCAAGGGGCAACCCAAAGAGCTGTTTTGATAAGTTAACTACTCCTTATAGGAGATAAAGAGCTAACTTAACGTTTACTTTTAATCAGGTAAGAAGCTTCAAAAGAAACTTCGAATTAAGTTGAATAAAACGTTGACATCAAAACTGAGACGCGTAGAATGCGCATCTCGCTTC
>MAAB01028912.1_pt1 | contig 49801 bp, 49 predicted proteins | sample 1115991 | NCBI WGS metagenome assembly MAAB01 (sample SAMN04961124, study PRJNA320927) | seawater metagenome | isolation source: sample BD02T18 sea water enriched with oil for 18 days | place: USA:Gulf of Mexico | collected 2013-07-27 | reverse complement strand
TATATTCTTAATAAAAAGAAGATAAATAGCGCATTACATATATAAGTATTACTCCTCTTCATTAAAGAAGAAAAGATTTTGTTATTCATGTGAACATCATTCATTAAGCGTTTTTTGTGCTCTTGCCTTACTAATAAAAGTAAAACAAAGAACTATGTAAAAACAAGTTAATGTGAGTATCCACACAAATTGCATGATAACTAATTGTTAAAGAACTCTCCGAAGAGATAACAGCAATCGTATTCGTTGCCGTCTTGCGCTCTGGGTTAACGTTGCCGTTGCCCCGAAGCAGGATGCGTATCATACGCTTCCGAGTTTTGATGTCAACGTTTATTTTATAAAAAGTTAAATCTTTTTTAAAAGTTTTTGCAAACTCTTAAACCTGAACTTTAAAACGTTAGATAACTTATCAAAACGTCCAGTTGGTTAAGCTTTTTGGCTGAACCCCTTGGAACTGGAGCGCATTGTATAGATTTCTTTGGGTGGGTCAACCCTTATTTTCAATCTTTTATTTGAACGAACATAAATTGAACTAAACGTTTGAATTACGGACTAACTAGCAGGGTAAAAGTTGTATTTACAATAATTAGGGCTTTTAAAAGTATCCATTTAGAGTATTGTAGAGTCAAAACCACATGGATGATGATTTAATATATTAATAGCTATGAGACAATCCAATGAAGTATTTAGTTGTATTATTGTGTATCACTTTCAGTATCAATCTTTCTGCGAAAAATCCTGCTAACTTTTCAGTTCCCTTACAACAAGAACAGTTTATTGCTGATCTTTTTGAGCAATTAGTTAAGCGGCAAGTAAATAGTAGCGTTGCCATTGAACGCAGTGTTAGTACATTACTTAAAAACTATCCCGAAAAAATTGATATCGTTTTAAAGGTAGCAATTAATAGCTATCCAGATGAATACAAACAGATAATGTGCGGGGCACTAAGAGCCGAACCTGCTTTAACCAGTGATGTTGTTGAAATAATGTTAAATGCCAACGTTACTGATAGCTCACAAGTAGTCAGCATAGCAATGACAGAAGAACCTGCCTACGCTAAAGAAATTGTTAGCACCGCCGCTTTACAAAAACCAAATGAGATTGAGAACATAGTTCGAGTGGCTATCCTCATCGAACCTGTTATCGCTAAAAAGGTTGTTGATGACACGATGCTTAGTTACCCTGAAAAACTACTAGATATCCTTACCGTGGCAATCAAGGCTCTGCCCAATCAAGTGTCAAGTATTGTCAGCAATACCATCAAGCTATTTCCTAATAATGCTGAAGAGGTAGTTAGTACCGCTGTTAGTTCAACAAATGGCAAAAGAGCGCGTGAAATAATTGAAACGGCTATTCATTCAGGTGTTTCAGAAGAACAAGCAACAGCAGCAGCTATTGCGGGTGGTGCCAGTTCAGCTGATATTGCAGGCCTGTAGCGCAATTTTTATTACCTAGTTACTACACCATATCTGCAAACGGGTTTTCAGTTGGCAGAGCAACCGCATGTTTAAACTCTGCGAAGCTTAAGCTTTCATCATTGATGTTAATTGCATTTTCATCGAGTAAGCCTTCACCAAATTTGTAGATGATATTAAACTCACCTTGATTAGCACGCGTTCGATAAACCTCTTGTGCTTGTTCAACAAGTATTAGCTTTTGTTGATATTCATTCATTGCTTGTTCACCATAACGCTTAGCCATCATAGCTAACGTTACTTTTGGTGAAAATACGGCAGCAGTCGCGTTATTACCTCCAAAACCTTTTGAGTTGATAAAAGCTACGTCCATGTCGCCACAATGCCAGTGTTCGGTGGCAATATTTAAACGAGCGTTGTGCACATCATCAGCAACTTTATCAATGGTGGTCACGCCGGGCATAATGTTATCGTTAAATATACCTAATGCCATCGCCATTTGATCGCCACTAGCAGGGCCAATAGTATGACCGACAAACGCTTTTGGTGCCGCAACAGGCCAGTTGTTAATATCAAAACTTTCGGCAATACGATCATAAATTAATGACTCGGTAACACGATTTTGCGGTGTACTTGAGCCATGAGCTAAAATAAAACTGCGCTCTTGTAATGACTTTTTACCCAAAATACTTCTGGCTAATGCCACAGATTTTGCCATGGTGATATAATTACCTGGTCCTGGTGCGGTGATGGATTTTTTATAACCATCAGCATTAACAAAAACATCGGCAACTGATGCCATAATTTTTGCACCCATTTCCATTGCTAGAGCATCATCCATCAACACAACGAATTGCGCACCTTCGCCAATAGTAAAACCACAGTTTTCACCAAACGGGCGACTAGTGCGGCGATGGTTTGCTTTATCACTCTTATCGAGCTTTTTCAAACCTTCTTCGTTGGCTAAGGCGCTCATATTACCAAAACCTTCAATAATTTCTGGGGTGATTGGCGCTTCAGCGCTACCAACAACGGCGACACGAATTCGACCTGCCTGCATATCTTGCACCGCAGAGCGCAAGTTATATAAAAACGTGGCACAAGCGCCCGATGAAGAAAATGTGGTGCCAACATTGCCAGTCACATAGGCATTAATAAAGTCGGTCGACATGGTATTTAACCCTAACGCTAACTGTTTAGTGCTAACACGAGAGCCTGCTAGACGACTTTTCAATAAACCACCTAAACCTTCTTGTTGCATTTGTCCAACAACAGAGGCTGAGTATGTACCTACTTGATCAGGGCTGATTTTATCCAAAATAGCATCCCACTCAAGACCTGTTGAGCGAATAGCATCGGTAGCGGCAAAAATAGTGGCTTGTAAACCACGCGGTTGATAACGGCTGTTATAAAGAGCACCCGGCTCAAAACCTGTTGGCATTTGCCCTGCCGCTTTTATTGGGTTGTCACGATAGGCATCATGAGAAATGGTCAAGTGCTCTGGAATTTCAACGCTAACTTTACCTTCACCTATGTCAGTCACTTGCCAAGCATGAGGTAATGGGTGCGGTAATTCTTTTGCACGTAATTCAAAGCAAATATTTTTATCGATGGGCCGAACGTGCATTTTTTGGTGCCAATGCGTGGCATCAACATCAAAATGATTTTTCTCAATTTTTCGAATTAACGTGCCAGCAAGTATTTGCTGACCTAATTTAGCCTCCACCTCACTCGGTACAATGGCATTACCTTGCTGATCAACCAAAAGCCCATTTTTTAAGGAAACTAACTTCATTAAGCTGGCTAGTCCTAAAAAGGTTTCTTCACGTGCTTGTGCATTAATTTTATCAATAACAATGCGGCGAAAACCTTGATGAAATGAAGTGCGACCCGAGGCGTTGATACCGCCCATGCCAATAACTACTGGTAATGATGTCATGAAAAAACCTAATCTAACTATAAATATTGAATCTAATGGAGTAAGTCTATAGTTTAGAAAAAGAAAATAATAAGCAATACTGGCCATAAAATATGCCATAATGGCCAAATGTAGACATGGATATATATAATAAGAGCATGGCAATAAATAAAAATAATGACGCTCAGCTAAAGCAGTTACAGGTTGGTTTAGTCATTTATCAACATGTGTTAGCAACAAGCTTAACTTTGCCGCTAGAAATGTTATCCGCTGGAGAAGCATTTGCGCGTCGCTATGATAAATCAACAATAAAACTGCAAACGCAATTAGTCAGCCAAGAAAATAAAGCGATTACCTCACGTGCTGGCATACAATTTTTACCCGACATAACGTTGAACAATCTAAGGGTTAATGAAACATACCTACCCGATATTATTTTAGTGCCAAGTTTATGGCGCAACCCTAGGCCAGTACTAAAAAAACACACTAAGCTAATTGCTTGGCTAAAACACTGCTGGCAACAAGGTGCAACGTTACTAGGTGTTGGTACGGGGGTGTGTTTTCTGGCTGAGTCTGGTTTGCTTGATGATCATAGCGCTACCACGCATTGGCATTACGTCGAACAGTTTAAACGTGATTATCCTAAAGTTGAGCTTAAGCCTGACTTTTTCATTACCCAATCTGAGCGTATTTACTGCGCAGCTAGCTTAAATGCTCTCGCTGATATAATAGTACATATCATCAGCCAAACTTATGGTCGAGCAGCCGCACAAAATGTCGAGCGTAATTTTTCTCATGAAATAAGAAAGCCCTACGAAGAGCAGCGTTATTTAGAAGGCGCAGTAGACCGGCATGCGGATGAATTGATAGCACAAATTCAGTTTTGGTTACGCACTAATTTAAGTAGTGACATTAGTTTGGCTGAATTAGCACAACAATTTGGCTTAAGCCAGCGCTCTTTTAGTCGACGTTTTAAAATAGCTACAGGCATTAGAGCGACCGAGTACTGGCAGCAGCTACGCATAGAAACCGCTAAAGATTTACTTGCGGCAAGCAATTTAACGATTCAAGAAATTGCTTACCATGTTGGTTACCAAGATCAAGGCCATTTAACGCGCTTATTCAAGCAAAACTTAACCTTAACGCCTAAAGACTATCGCGCCATGGTTAGAAAGAAGTTATTTAGTCAAAATTAATAATGATCAAAGTAACAGCAAACACTTGTCAGATTAGTTAAGCTTAGGCAAAATGAGCCAGCCTAAATTAAACTACTAAATAAAACTACCGAGAACAAAATGAGCGAACAATTATCAACCACCCTATCTATTGCACAAAAGCAGATCAACCAAATGCTAACCATGCAAGATGCCATGAACAGCAGAGTCAGCGAAACTTGGCGCGAAAATGGCTATGAATGGTATCGTGCTATTTGGGTAGAATGCGCTGAAATGCTAGATCATCATGGTTGGAAATGGTGGAAGCATCAAGAGATTGACATCGCTCAAGTGCAACTAGAATTAGTTGATATTTTTCATTTTGGCTTAAGTTTACGTTTAATGTCGGGTGAAAGTGTTGAACAAATTTCACGCCAGCTGGCCAAAGAGCTTCATCAAGGCACGGCAGAAGATGATTTTAAAATTGCTTTAGAGAATTTAGCTTCCGCAGCGGTAACTCATAAAGCCTTTGACGCTAAAGCATTAGCTGACTGTATGTCGTTAATGAATATGGATTTAGATGAATTATTTCGTCAATACGTTGGCAAAAACACCTTAAACTTTTTCCGTCAAGATCATGGCTATAAAGAAGGTAGTTATATCAAAATTTGGCACGGTGAAGAAGACAACGAAGTATTAGCTAACTTAGTTAAGACGATGGACACCGGTGCTGATGATTTTCAGCACCAACTATACGTAGCACTGGAAGCAAAATACCCAAGCGCATAACTAATAGTTACGAGTGACTAGTGTCGAGTTACGAATGGTGCAACTCGACACTTAAATTCTCTATTTTAATTCTCTGCTTTAATTCTTTGGCACAAATTCTGCTTAATTCAGTATTAAGTAAGCGCTTTATTCATCATGATGAGTAAAGCGTCAAGAATTTGAACTGCCGGAGATGTTTATGGAACTTATTTTATTTGCTTTAATCAGCCTAATTGTCATTGTTGGTGTTTTAGCAAGCCGTTTAAATGACAATAGTTTTCCCTTCCCTTTTGATAGCAAGCCTGCCGTTTTTACTCCTGCAGAAAAAAACTTCCAAAATTTAGTTGAGCAAGCAATGGGGAATAAATACCGTATTATTAACCGAGTAAAACTGTCGGATATAGTCACCATTCGCAATGGTGTTTCAAACCGAGCCAGCCAAAGCGCTGCTACTAATGCCGAAGGTAAATACTTAGATTTCGTTATTTGCGAACGCACTTCAATGAAATTATTAGGGACAATTGACCTAGTTGACACACAAGGTAAGGGTTACAAAATCAAAAAAGATTGGTTTGTCAGTGGCGCACTTGAAGCCGCGGCCATTCCACACCTGCGTATCAAGGTAAAAGCAAATTACACTTTGGATGAAATAAGAGCCTGTATTAATTCTCGCTTGTTGGGAAATCGCTCACCGCTACCGAAAGTAAAAGGTAAAATAATCCCTGCCCCTTTAGTAAAAGCAAGACCAAGAACAACAGGTGCTTTAACGCCTGCCGCAGCTAAAGCTGAATTAGCACCACAAATGGCTAGACAACTATCAGGACAAAGCATAGCAGCCTTGCCTCATTAATTTATTAGCACAACACCATTGAAAGGATATTAATCCTTTCTTGCTTTATAACAATAAGACTTTCAAGCTATAATCTTCCCCATTAAAGCTATTTAAAGAGAATTAAAATGAAAGCAGGTATTATTGGCGCTATGGAGCCAGAAGTTGCTATTTTAAAAGCAAAATTAAGCAACTGTGAAGCAAGCACTTATGCGGGCTATACTTTTTATCAGGGCCAGCTTGACGATAATGAAGTCGTTATTGTGCAATCAGGTATCGGTAAAGTTGCCGCAGCCTTAGCAACGGCAATACTCATTGATAGGTTTCAGCCCGATTATATCGTCAATACCGGCTCTGCCGGTGGCTTTGAGCCAAGTCTAAAAGTCGGAGATATTGTGGTGAGCTCAGAGGTACGCTATCACGATGTTGACCTCACCGTTTTTGGTTATGAAATAGGACAATTACCGGCAAACCCAGCCGCTTATATTCCTCATAAAACCTTAGTCGCCGCAGCTCAAACAGGTATTGATAAACTAGAAAACATTCAAGCTATGGTAGGTTTAATCACCACTGGTGATACTTTTATGACCAAAGAAGATGATATCGCTAAAGCGCGTGCCAATTTCCCCACCATGGCGGCGGTAGAAATGGAAGGCGCGGCTATTGCTCATACTTGTCACCAGTTTGAAACTCCCTTTGTGATCATTCGTTCACTTTCTGATATTGCCGGTAAAGAATCACCCACCTCATTTGATGAATACCTAGAAACAGCGTCAGTTAATTCATCACAATTAGTCCTTAATATGCTCAATGCACTTAAAGGTAAGAGCCTAAGCTAGCGCTTAATAGGTTGCTATAATAAACAATGACTGATTTACCAAACCTTTCATCTTTTAGTTATCAATTGCTGATCCTGCTAACAGCGATGATCTGTAAAGGCGTTATCAGTCATTTCATCAGCCATGAACCGTTACGTTTTTTTCAATTTTATTGCCAAAAGCTCGGTGATAAAGTGAATAAATCACAAAATAGCCCGCAGCAGAAAACTATCTCTGGTTTAGTGGCTATTATCATTACCTTAGCACCCATTGCGGTAATTTTATGGTTATTTGAAGCCTTTATTGCCGTAGATTTTATATGGCAGACATCTTTACTTTATCTTGCTGTCGGCTCTTTTGGTTTGTCCCAAGTTAACAAGTCTATTGCTCAAGCGATTGTCGCTAAACAAAGTTACTTAGCTAAACAAACCCTAAAACTTTGGCTTTTAAGGGAAACAGAGCCCTTATCAAGTTTAGGATTGAGCAAAGCCGCTATTGAAATGAAATTACTACGTACTTTACAGCAAGGTTATGCGGTTGCGGTTATTTTTCTGGTTGCAGGGCCTTTAGCGGCAATATTGTTTAGGTTATTACTGGAAATGCATTATTATTGGAATACTAAACTTGAAAAATTTAGTCACTTTGGTCTGCATAGCAAATTAACAGTAAACCTGCTGCAATGGTTACCCGTCAGAGTATTTTCACTATTATTGCTTTTCACCTGCATAGGTAAAAACTTTTTGCTTTTTTGGCGATTGAGCAAAAAACATTTTTTCCGATTAGACAATAATATCGCCTTATTACTATTAGCACTTTCTTTAGAAGTAAAACTTGGCGGCGTCGCTATGTATGCTAATACGGATGGCGTTAATACTAAGCTCTATAAAGTAAGCTTTAATGATTTAGCCAGACAACCACAAGTCACTGATATTATTCATGCTAACAATAAAATCACTTATCTAATCAGTTTTAGCTTAGCCTTTCTCATACTCATTGCATTAGCCATAGAATTCATTACTGCCAGCATTTAGTAAACTGATAAAATTTATTGTAAACTAACTGTGTATAAATACTTCTAATCGCTATTTTTGAGAATGTCCATGTTAAAAATCAAAAGTGTACTTACCTTAGTATTGAGTTTATTTACCTTTGCTGTTTTTGCCGGTGCAACACCACAAATTTCACAGCAAGATTTAATCACCGCGTTTAATAAGGGAGCTGCTAATATGGTGATATTAGATGTTCGCTCTGCAGATGAATATCAACATGGTCATATTGCTGGCGCCATTAATATGAGTTATGACACCGTTGAAGAAAATTTAAGTCAATTAACACAATACAAAAAAAGCACGCTAGTGGTTTATTGTCGCTCTGGTCGTCGAGCAGGTATTGCTGAGCATATTCTTAGCTCAAATGGTTTTAATGATATACGACACCTAACGGGTGACATGAATAGCTGGGTTGAGGCCAAGTTACCGGTTGTTAACAACAAACCTGCTCACAAGTAACCTATAAAAATGAATGAACTTTTATACTGGCTAGATCTTTTTGGCATCATAGTGTTCGCCCTTTCAGGGGCACTGATGGCAGGCCGCTATAAATTAGATCCGTTCGGCGTAGTGGTACTTGCCGCTGTTACGGCCATTGGCGGTGGTACTATTCGTGATGTTATTCTACAAACCCCAGTATTTTGGGTAGTTCAACCCTATTATCTTTATATAATTTTAGTGACAGCACTACTGACTATTATTTTAGTTCGCCAACCTAAACGTATTCCCAAACGCTTTTTACTTATTGCTGATGCTTTTGGTTTAGCTTTATTTGCCGTGGTGGGAACACAAAAATCTTTATCATTAGGTGCACCTTTTTCTGTCGCGATAGTCATGGGCACTATTACCGGTGTTGCCGGAGGCATGATCCGCGATGTACTGTGTAATGTTATTCCGATGATTTTACGACAAGAAATATACGCGTTGGCGGCAATGTTAGGCGGTGGTTTATTTATCGGGTTACGCTATTTAGCTTGGTCTGAAAATGAAGCCACCATTGTCGCGGTATTAGGGGCATTACTCTTAAGACTAGCCGCTATTTATTGGCAAGTTTCACTGCCAGCATTTCATATTAACGACAAAGAAAAGTAATCCAATTCGTAACTATTCACCACCGAGCCGCGATGCTTCACAGAGGGCTCTTCGAGCCAACACCTAGATTTTATTATACTCGGTGTTCTCGTGCTGCTGCATTTTAAGCGGCATAAATACCCCAATTCAAATATTACTGCTGTTCAAAAACGTGGAGCATATCTTGATACGTTTTATCGTACCAGCCCTCTGCAACAATTATTGCGGGTAAAGCTTCAACCTCAACAACACCACTGTTGGCGGTTTTAGCTGATTCATCATAAACAGATAAGATATTTTTGATCACTATCGGTTGCGCTTTGAGTTTAAGCTTTTCAACAACAAGCTTAGTGCCACCTTCAAAGGTTCCTATACTTCCTGATTGTGAACGCGTCCCTTCTGGAAATATAATCACTTTTTTGCCTTTACAAGCTCGCACATCTTTAAGCAATTTGATAATAGCTCTTTTGTCTTGTTGATCAACGGTAATATGCCCCACGCGCTCAACAATACCGGAAATAGGCCACTTATCCATAATACCTGTGCGCCCAACAAAGCGAACATCATTGCCAATAACTTCTTCTAGGATAAAAATATCGGTCATGCTTTGGTGGTTAACAATTAAAATATCGGTATCGTTATCAATAGTGCCAGTTAAATTTACGGTAGCTCCCGCGTTTCTGACAATTTTAATACTGAAAAAACGGCGTAAACGATTAAAGATTCTCCCATGACGCTGGCAAAGAGAAAGCGCAATAGACTCCGCCGCTATTGCTAAATAAACTTTATATTTTTTAAGGGTAAAGAACAGCATAAACTAGATATAAATAGGCTTAGTCGCAAGTTAAGCTTCAATTCCCCAACCGTCGCTATAGCCAGAAAACTTGGTCGCTATTTGCTCAAAATCTGCTTCTTGTTTCACTATGCCCTCATGGCTTGGCAACATAGCTATCGTACAATCCACATCCCAAACATTTGGTGTTTCATCTTCATGAACCGTCACTTTTATTGCCGACATATTTTCTGCAATAAAATCAGCCATAGCCTGTGCTTGAGCTTGTTGCTCAAATAAATGAAAAAACACCACATCGTGACTGACACTCAGATCTATACCTGCTTGCTGCATTTCAGCTAATACTTGACCTGTTTCATCTGCGGGAAAGCTCATATAAATTTTCTCTTTTCTTAGTTTAAGCGTGAGTGAGTGTACGAAATTTAACGGACAGTATTATAAACAGTGAATTGCAGCTTGAATAGTTTTTTGAATATTTTTGTTAAATTGACTAAAACGAACAACGATTTTGTTGGCATTGTGCCAATAAAGATTGCTGTTGTGTATATTCTTGCTGACAAGAGTTACTAGTAAGCTGGGAATCTTTGTTTTGTCCGGCAACTTTTAATAAAATCGCGGCGCCTTTAGTATTCACAGATACAATACAGCCGACATTTTGGCTATGAGTGTGTACTAAAAAGCATTGTTTATCTGTTTCACAGCCTTGATTATCCATAATAATGGTTTGCTGCGACTGCTCCGCTGTAGTTAATGGTGTTTTTAGCCGCGCTAACCGTTTATTTTTATCTGCCTCTTTAGCTTGTTGCTGGCGAACTTCTTGTTCAAGCTGAGCTTTTAATTTAGTGGTAGCTGCTTCATTTTCTTTTAATAAGTAACCTAAAAATAATAACACTACTAAAAAAGCACCTAGCACCATAACCGTAATAGTTAGCCACTTAAAAGCAGTTCGATAAAACATCAGTAAGCAGATGTTCTGGTAATGTTAGAGGTTGGGTACTGCGCTAACATGCTGGCAACAGCTTGCTGAATTTTTTCATTACTTTTGGCACTGTTATCTTTGTCTTTAATATTTAACGGATAAACACTACGCCAAACCGAGCGTTGTTTTTTAGGATCAACTAAATCTAAAATAAGGCTGCCATGAGTCGCTGTTGCATAGCGATTACTCGTTTTCCATGTTGTGGCACGCAAACAATACTGGCAAAAATGTACCACTTCATTGTAGTTTGAATAATCACTTCGACTACCATTCAACAAATAATAAGTCACAATAACATCGGCTTGTTCAGGTGCTGTGTAACTAAAGTTTTTTTTCGCCATCATACGTTCAATGGCTATTTCAATGGCATTACGACGGCTATCTAATAAACTCTGAGTGTCACTAAAAGCAGAATTGCGATCGTAAAGGCTATAACTTTGCACCGCAGAAAAATCAAAACTGTCATGATAAACAACGCCAGCATCCTCATTGATTGAACAAGCGTTTAACAGCAGAGATAAAATGCCAATAGCTAAGTTTTTAAACATGTTACTTATAAATGGTGAAAAACGTACCTTAGCCTAACAAGTTCTGAATTAGTTATAAAGCACTGACCTTAAATGCTAGATAAGCAAATCTATATTAATTTGTTCAAATGTTACAACCTGACCACCGAATTCGTTAGCAAAGGCTTGTGCATCATGCTCTTGGCTAAAACTTGCCAGTGTTTTCCCCATCGCGCCTGTTTTTTCTGAGCCTGCAACATACCAGGCAATTTTAGCATCAATAAAATATTTATCATCAATGCTGTCACTACCCCATGGCATTTTGCTCATGTCATGCACTAACATTTGCGCAACATTACGCTGGTTTTCTGGATCTAAATAATAGCTAAACATATCGCGTGTTGAACAAAACTTGAATACTTTATCGCCCAGTTCTTTACGGAAAACCTCACCCTTGGGGCCATCAAAACGGGTAATTAACATGCCACATAAATGACATTCATCACTTGATTCCATCGCCACCGCTTGCTGAATCACTTGTCTTTGCTTTTCATGGTCAGAGCAGGCGATTAAGCTAGTTAACACTAATGTAGAAGCAATAATTAAGGCTAATAATTTATAGGGTTTCATCGGGAAATACTCTTGGTAAATGGATTAAAGTTTCTTTTTCTTAAAAATAAAAATAGCTAACATTAAGGGGAGAACAACCCAAGCTGCTAAGACTGCAATTAACTGAGTTTGAGACAAGCTAGCATTAATTGCTGCTGCTAATGCGCCATTAACGCCACTAGCATCAAGTCCTGACAAGTTTATTAACCGAAAAACATCAGCTGGATTTAACATCATTAGTTGCGTCAAACCTTGCTGGCTAACGCCTTCTTCAACCCCCACTAATAACGCAAGTAGGGCTAAGTCAAACGCTAAAGCGAATAAAAACCAAGTGATCAATGCAAAGCCTGCTGCTTTTGATTTCTCACTCACTGATAAGCTGATCAAATAAGCAATAGCGGTAAAACTTAGTCCTAATAAAATTGCACTGAAAATGAATAAGCCAAAAGCGCTAAAAATATCAGCGTCGCCAAGCTGAAAATACAACAGCAGCGCGGAGGCACCAAAACCAAGTAAAGTAGCCAGCGCGATAATACCGCCCTGGCCAATAAATTTACCTAACAGCAATTGGCTTTTGCTTAACGGATACGTCAGTAATAATAGTAAGGTGCCACTTTCTTGCTCGCCAACAAAACTGTCATAGCTAAGTAATAACGCGATTAGCGGAATAAGAAACACCGCCAGGCTGGCTAAGCTTGCTACCGTTGTTGAAAGCGATGCCACGCCAAGCACACCTGAAGCAGCTGCGCCAAAATAAGTTAAGCCAACAGAAAGTAGTGCAAAAATTAGGGTAATCGAGACTAACCAACGATTTCGTAAACCATCATGAAATTCTTTATTGGCAACGATAAATATTTGTTTCATTAGCCTTGCCCTTTCTTGACTTGCTTAGGTTGTGAAAGCCCATGTTTTGATAGCTCATCCTCCGAGAGCTTATGTTCTAAAAGGAAGTGCTGATAAACTTGCTCTAAATTAGCGGCTTCAACATGAATATCATTCAAGCCATCTAAGCTCAATAATTCTTTTAATACCATTAACTTTTCATGCTCCGGCACCATCAAGGTTTGTTGGCAGCTTGACGATAAAAAACCATTAAGTTTAGTGTTTGCTGCCACAGTACCATTTAAACCTGAGGGTTTAATGGTGACAGGTAAAGCAGCTTGTTGGCGTAATTCGCTTAACGTGCCCATGGCGAGTAATTTGCCACTAGATAAGATCATGGCTCTATCAATATGTTGCTCAACACCGGGTAATACGTGTGAGCATAAAATCACACTAGAGCCATTAGCTTTTAATTGATCTACGGTTTTATAAAAATCTCGGGTGGCAATAGGATCTAATCCCACGGTAGGCTCATCAAGTAATAATAACTTGGGCTCACCAATAAAGGCTTGCGCCAACCCAAGGCGCTGACGCATACCTTTTGAATAGGTTTTAACTTGCCGTTTCATCGCATAGGTAATGCCCACTTGCTCTAACAGTTCAATGGCTTCTTTTTTGGAAAAACCTTTGAGTTTTGCAAAATAAGTAAGCACTTCCAAACCCGTTAATTGCTCATAAAAACTGACATTTTCAGGTAAATAACCAACCTTGCTTCGACAATGCCAAGCTTCTTTTGAATCAGGTGCCATACCCATGACTTCAACTTGACCTTGTGTGGGTGAAATCACCCCCAAAATCAGTTTCATCATGGTGGTTTTTCCCGCGCCATTGTGACCAAACAAACCTAATACCTCGCCCTCACCTAAGGTCATGGTTATAGTTTGTAATGCATCTAGCTGTGCATAACTTTTGCCTGCATCAACAAGCGAAACCATTGGATTACTCATATTCTTGTTCCTTTGCCATTAAGGCTGGCTTTGCCATTAAAGGATAACTGTCTTTTACTCCCGGTGGTTTTAAAACAGGAAACTGTTTTTGCACCCAACGTAAAATTAAAATAGCAGGGCTGTCCATGATCATTTTCATTTCCGGATATTGCCAAACAAGTTTATCAATACCATCATTAGGTTCAAAAATAGCATCACCTACGCCATCATTATCCATATCCCAGCCCAGATAATTACTCCAATAATTACCTCGGCCATCTTTGCTCCACTCTTGTTTTTTATTGGAAACGTATTTTACTTGCGTGGGGTTATTGATAAAACTGTTGCCGTAAATTTTTATATTTTCAGAGCCAGCGGTCAAATGAATACCAATTTCTGCATTCTCAACGGTATTGTTTGTTAAGGTGTTATAACCTGAATTATAAACAAACAAGCCCTTGCCATCACGACCTAGCACCTTGTTTTCAGGCTTAGTCCAAACATTTTTAATGTGATTGTCACTGAAAGTAGATTGAGTGATAAAGTTAAGTAAAAAACCATAATCTTCACTATCAGTCGTGGTATTGCCAATAATAGTCAAACGCCTTGAACTCATTAACGCATAACCTGCTCTCGTACTGTAAGCGGTATTATCTTTAACGGTATTATCGTAAGAATACATATAGTGAATACCGTAGCGAAGATGATGCATGGTATTCGCTTCTATCAAATTATTTTGACTAGAAATAACATAAATACCATCACGCGTTTCATAGGTTTCATTATTAAAAACATGGCTATGAGTCACATTAGCCACTTGTATGCCATTACCTCTGTCGGCAGAGCGCAGTGCTAAATTACCTTTAATCTTATTATTAACAATTTTTGCCTTGGTCACGTGATTTAACCAAATACCAAAGCCGTCACCTGATAAGGTGTTATTTTTAATAATGATATTTGAGGCTCTTTTCTTAGCTGAGTGTAGACCGACTTTTTCATTAGAGTAAATACCTGAGTTTTGTTCAGTAAGGTCATCGCCCCAATTAACGATATTAAGGTTTTCTAGGGTGATATGAGAGTTTTTCAATATCACCGCATGGCCTTTACCTTGAGCATCAATAACGGCTTTTTGATCATCATTTCCGCCAATTTTATCTTTACCCGTATTTTCTCCACGTAAGGTAATTTGCTTGCTAATAATAAAATTGCCCAAATAACGACCCGCGCTTAACACAACAATATCGCCATCTTGGCTAACATCAAGAATTTGTTGTAGATTATCATCGGTTGTTACTAAGTACTGTTTAGCAAGTAAACCTTGACTAAAACAACTCAGCAAAACGATTAAGACCAACAATAACGATTGGTTTTTTTTTGTCAAAAACAAAGAGAATTCATCACAGTATTTCAAGTATAAAGAGCATAACATTTTTAATTATCTGACTATTGATCTTGCGTAAATAAATAGAAATAAAGCTCAACATCTTACGATATTGAGCTTTTAAAATTTATACTGCTCTCAGCCTTTAAACTACGACTTATTCTAAAACAATTCTAAATGAACGGGATTTAGGTAAAGCCGTCAAAATATGAGTCCCTGAGCTTATTTTATATAAGTGATTGGACGAATATTGAAGACAATGCCGCATAAATTATGTTCATGACGAATTATGTTTCTACAAACATTCTTCCGCGCATCTCCATGCTTCACTTGTCTGACTGCATGACAGAACCCGTTCTGAACCCGCCATATTACACACTAACTTTATTATGTTTCTACAAACATTCTTCCGCGCATCTCCATGTGTAAAGCATGACAAAACCAATTACAGTAATACCATTGTACGCCTGGTTTATTAGCCGTAAAGGTAATAGAAGCTGTCGCTTGTGGACCAATTTCCATTTGTACACCATGGTTAGTCATACAGAAACCATGCGTTACATCTTCTACTTGGTCAAGGTTAGTGACGATAACCGTTACTTCATCACCTAGTTTAACGTTAAATGATTCCATGCCATACGTTGGTGCCACAGACGTCATATAAACACGTACTTTTTTTCCATCACGAATGACTTTATTGTCAGACATCGTATTAACACCATCACGCTTAGCTTGTGCTAATGTTTCAGCGAAAATTGAATCATCACGTGACCATACTTTGTCAGGTTTAACTTTACTGCGGTGAATGATAGTGCCGTCATGTGGTTCAGCGAAAGTTGGACCATCATGCACAAGTTTCATTGTGTCGCCAGAAATATCAATTAACTGATCATTCTCAGGCTTAAGTGGTCCAACAGGTAAAAATCTGTCTTTAGAGAACTTACAAAGAGAAACTAACCACTTACCATCAGCATCACGGGTTTCACCTGAAGAGGTTGAGTTATGACCCGGTTGGTAATGCACATCTAATTTTTGACGGATATAGTTAACTTTTTTTCCTTGATAAGCTTGAATTGCTTCTTCGATATTCCATTTAGCAATTTGGCTATCTAAAAATAAAGTGGTGTAAGCAAAACCATTTTGATCGAATGCGGTATGTAATGGCCCTAAACCTAATTCTGGCTCCCCAACAATCGTATCACGCGGCTTAATTTTATCGTTGAACAACGAATCAAGCTTATCAATAGCAATAATTGAAACTGTTGGAGATAACTTACCGTTAGCCATAAAGTACTTACCATCGGGTGAAGTGTTCATGCCGTGTGGAGATTTTGGTACTGGGATGTAACGCGTTAGTTCTGAGCCTTTACGACCATCTAGAACGGGAACTTTGTTGCCATTATGGTTTTTGAATTTACCAGCTTTAACTGCTGCCTCACAACGTGCAAGGTTGAAAACGACAACATGATCGCGCTCTGCAGTGATCATTTCACCTAAGTTCATCCCCATTTCTGAGTTGTAACAAGTAGAAGCGAAGTATTTACCATCGTAATCAGCATCGGTGTTATCTAAGTTACCATCAACCATGACTTGAAAAGCAACTTCCATTTTCTCAGCATCAATAACACTAAATAATGAACGGTAAGTGCTAACATCTTTCATGCTGGCTTTGCCGTCGTTATTCATTGGGATTTCAAATTCACCATTACAAATAACGTATTTAGTTTGTGGTACTTTTTGCACACGTAAACCATGTACTGCTTGTACATTTGGAATAGTGATCATTTTGTCCACTTTCATTACGTTACAACGAATACGGGCAACACGAGAGTTCGCTTTATCATTGATAAATACATATTTACCGTTGTAACGGCCGTCTGTCATACTCATGTGTGGATGATGAGAGTCGCCCATCATGATATCAGCACTTTCGCCTTTAATACGTTTACTTTCGTCGGTTAACCCCCAACCCGTAGCAGAATCAGTATTAAAAACAGGAATACGCATTAATTCACGCATTGATGGAATACCCATAATACGTACTTCACCAGAATGACCACCTGACCAGAAGCCATAGTACTCATCTAAATCACCTGGATGAACAACAGGGCTGTTAGCCGCTTCTGTGGCTTTTGCTTTAGCTGTAGCGGCAAACATAGCAGCGGTCATAGGTACTGCTACAGCACAGGCACCAATTAGCGCTGTTTTACCGAAAAATTTACGGCGCTCTTCATTTTCAATGCTAACCTCATTATTTTTTTGTTCATTATTACTCATTGGTTTTCTCCACTTTTTATAAATTTCAATGCTATGGTGTTAACGTAAATACTTTTTAAATAAGTGCGCCTACGCTACGTTTACTGCTGGTATTGCTGTTTCTTTATACTTAGCTTTCTTACGCGCCAATTTTTTAAGTGGCGGACATTTTTTTTCATTAAAATAAGTTACTTGGCAATCTAAACAGTAATGACATTCACGCATGTTGATAACACCATCAGGATCAATAGCCTGAATTTCACATTCTTTCGCACAAGTTTTACAAGGTTGACCACATTCAGGGCGACGACGTAACCAACTAAACAAACGTATACTATTACTGGTTGACAGCGCTGCGCCTAATGGACATAAATAGCGGCAGAAAAACTTGCGATTAAAAATATTGATAATGAGCAATACACTGGCATACAAAACAAAGGGCCATTGACGATCAAACTTCAATAAAAAGGTGGTTTTGAACGGCTCTACTTCCGAAAACTGTTCGGCAAGTGCCAGTGATTCCATTGATAAACCAAACAAGGCTAATAAGATTAAATATTTAATTGCCCATAAGCGCTCATGCACAGCCCAAGGCAATTCAAATTGTGGAATTTTTATGTAACGAGCGAAAATATTCATTAGCTCTTGCAGTGCGCCAAATGGGCATAGCCAACCACAGTAAACCGCACGTCCCCACAAAATCATAGTTACCGCTGCTGCGCCCCATAAAATAAAAATAACGGGGTCAAGTAAGAATAGATCCCAAGAAAAGTCAGACATAAAGGCTTGTAAGAAGGTAAAAGCATTCACCACCGACAACTGCCCGCCCCATGACCAGCCAATAAAGACGACGGTAATAATCAAGAATAAGTGGCGAAAGTTATGCATAAAAGTGGGGTGACGAACCAGAATATCTTGAAAGAATAAACTCATCACCACAATGACAAGCAAAATAATCAAGATAACGACCTCGGCATTTTTCTCTTGCCACACCTGCTGAGCCAGTGACCTTCCTTCATCAAAGAGGGGTTCAGGCATAATAAGTGCTGGACGGTCGACATAATGATCTAAGGTGTGATAATCGCCTTTAAAGCTAGTGAATATACTTTCTAAAGGGCCGGTTTGACGACGCACTAATAACTCTAGCTGCCAGTCAGATGCGGGGTTAAATTCATGGTGTTCGCGAATAATGAAAATAGATCTTTCTTTAAACTCAGGCGCACCATCAATATAAATATCAGGCAAACGACTATGATCTAAATCTCTAAAAGCAAAAGCATTACCCGTTTGTAGTATTTGAATGCGATCAAAAATAGCTCCGCGCACATAACCCGATCCCTTAAATGAATAGCCTACGCCCATTAAAACAATGGCATGTTCATCTGTTTTTAAGGTCGACAGCAAATATTGATACTCACTATCACCCAGTAAATTTCTACCTATCGTAGGAATATCGACTTGCGCAAAGTAAATTTCAGCAAACAGATCTTGTTTTTGCTCTGCGGAAGCTTCATTAACATGCTCGGCGTCAGTACCCACAAAGGCTTCATCAACGGTTTTTCTATTAAGATATAATTTTCGAATAGCGCCATTACCAGTCAGCATTGTCCAATCAGATTTTTCATAGACATCAGGATAGATAGTACCCATAGGCTGAATAGCTTCTTGACTGGTACTGATAATACCAAGGGAAATAGCAACGAGCTTTGCCGCTTTAACAATCGCAACATTCATCACCATAACGGTCACCGTTGCCCCCGATAGACCATCAATATGTACAATGCCTTCGGTTTGGTTACCACCTACTTTTAAGCGGTCGCTAACATGTAAACCGTTATATTGATCGGCGAAAGCATGCAGTTTAGTTTCAGGAATACCGGCTAAAATAATCGGTTCATGATGCTCAAGCACCTTAGCAGCTAAATAAACACCTTTACTATCAATAGCCACTAACATATTTACCGGCTCACCTGAATAAGCTGGAATTCTAGCTAAATCGTTAGTTTCAAAAGCGTAACCTAATACTTCATCGTTCTTACTTTCTTTATTGCCATAAATGGTCCAAACAAGTGGTTCGCCTTCTTTCGCAGCAACTTTGTCAGAAATATGAGTTTGATTTGGAAAGATCTCTTTTATCAAAGGTATAGGATCTTTAGGCGGGCTAACAAATAAAGCTTGGGCTGGCAAAATGACACACAAACACACGACCAATGCGTTAAATAGCATGGATGAATACTTGATTAGCGTTTTAAAGACAATGGATAACATTAAACTAGCAACTTAATTTTCTGATAAAAACAACAGTGAACAAAACAGCCACTGCGACAATATGTCACAGTCTACGCGTTCCGTTTTTTAGCGTTATGATGTAGATCAAAAAACCAGATGGAAATATAGCTTGCAGTAGCAAAGTAAAAAATCAATGAGAACAATGAGATATAACCATAAATTATTTATGGTTATGATGAGTCGAACCGATAAGTTTCGCTCAAGAAGAAGAAGAAGATTGAAAAACTGTCGGTAGGGTTTGAATATAAAGCAAAAAACCAGTCAATGACTGGTTTTTTGCTGGTAAATTTAATTAATTATTTGACGCTAACACGAGCAAACTTGCGTTTACCTACCTGGTAAACCGCGGTACTACCACTAGCAACAGTTAAGTTTCTATCGGTAATTTTTTCGCCATCAATTTTAGCGGCACCTTGTTTGATCATCCGATATGCATCAGAGGTACTACTAACTAAGCCTGCTTCTTTTAATAAGTTAGCAATGGCAATTTCACCACCTTCGGGTGTCAGTTCTAGTTCAGGCATTTCATCAGGCATAGCGCCTTTTTGAAAACGATTGATAAATTCATCATGGGCGGCTTGTGCGGCGGCTTCATCATGAAAACGAGCAATCAACTCTTTCGCTAAATCAATTTTAACATCGCGCGGGTTTTTACCCTGTTCAATGTCTGTTTTATAAGCTTCAATATCCGCCATGGGTTTAAAACTTAGTAACTCATAATAACGCCACATTAATACATCAGAAATTGACATGATTTTACCAAACATATCTGACGGGCTATCGGTAATCCCAATATAGTTTCCTAAAGATTTTGACATTTTTTGTACGCCGTCTAAACCTTCCAGTAATGGCATCATTAACACGGTTTGTGGGCGTTGGCCTTCACTTTTTTGCAGCTCTCGTCCCATCAATAAGTTAAATTTTTGATCGGTACCGCCAAGCTCAACATCAGCTTCTAAGGCCACTGAATCCCAACCTTGCACTAACGGATACATAAACTCATGAATCGCAATAGCTTGACCATTAGCATAACGCTTTTTAAAGTCATCACGTTCCATCATACGGGCAACCGTTTGACGAGACGCTAATTTTAACATGCCCGCTGCTCCTAATTTGTCCATCCACGTAGAGTTAAACGCCACGGTAGTTTTGGCCGGATCTAAAATTTTAAAGACCTGTTCTTTATAGGTTTCGGCGTTAGCTAACACATCTTCTTTGGTAAGTGGCTTACGGGTCACGTTTTTACCCGTTGGATCACCAATCATGCCAGTGAAATCACCAATTAAGAAAATAACTTCGTGGCCTTGCAACTGAAACTGGCGTAATTTGTTAATTAATACCGTATGACCAAGATGTAAATCTGGGGCTGTGGGATCAAAACCTGCTTTAATTTTTAAGGGTTTGCCTGTTTTTAATTTTGCTAACAGCTCATCTTCTACTAAAATTTCTTCCGCACCGCGTTTAAGTTCGGCAAACGCTTGGCTGACATCGGTCATTACTTGACTCCGAGGTTAATAAAAATACGACAATAACCGAATTCTACTCATTTTATCTTCGACATAAAAGGTTAAAAACAATTGTGACACTATTTTTATAAAAAATTTTATAAAAACTTTTATAAAAGTTTTGTTATAGTGACCCTTCAGCTAACGATAAACATCGTATTTTACTTGCCATAACTAGTTATAAAGCCTCTGTGAATAAACAACAAATAATCCAACGTCAGTTGAACAATCTGCAGGCTATCTCTCAACGCCTGTACACAGTTTTTCTGCAATTACCTAAACAACATCGTGTTATTATTATCTCGGTCTGTACCCTGCTATTACTACTTTTATTGCTACCAAGTTCAGAGCAAAAAAGCCCTCAAAAAGACGAGTTGCCTGAACATAGCCTAGAAATAGGTAAGCGATACCAAGTCGTAATGCCACAACAAGCAGACTTTTCGCAAAACAGCACAAAAGATATTAAAATTATCGATATTCCCTCGTTAGCACCTGAGCAATCCCCTAGTGCCGATGAGATACCAAACACTGTCAATTCACAGCAGCAAAGCGATATTGCTTGGCAAACAGTGAAAGTACGTAGCGGTGATTCACTAGCACGAATTTTTAAGCGCTTAGGTTTTAGTGCCCAAGACACTTTCGCGGTCAGTACTGCCAAAGGTAAAAACAGTCAATTATTAAGAAAAATTAATGTTGGCGATACCCTACGCATTGCCAGCAATGATGAGCAACAAATAACGGCATTAGAATACCCTCTTACTAAAACTGACACCCTCTACATCAATCTTGTGGGCGATAGCTATCAATCTCACAAAGAAAGTAAAACCGTTGAAATACGTGAAGCTTTTGCTTATGGCACTATCAACTCTAGCTTTTGGAATGCTGGCACCGCCGCAGGCTTAACTGATGGACAAATAATTAACTTTGCCAATATTTTTGGCTGGGATATTGATTTTGCCTTAGACCTTCGCACTGGTGATAGCTTTACCATGATTTTTGAGAAAAAATATATTGAAGGCGAATATATAGGCACAGGTAATATTCTAGCGGCGGAGTTTATTAATAGAGACGAGCCTTTTCAAGCCGTGCGCTTTACTGATGATGAATACTACACGCCAGATGGCAAAAGCATGCGCAAAGCTTTTTTACGTGCACCCGTTAATTTTAAGTACATTAGCTCAAGCTTTAAACGTAAACGCTTTCATCCAGTACAAAAGCGTTGGAAAGCTCATAGAGGGGTTGATTACGCCGCTAAAACCGGTACGCCTGTAGTAGCTGCGGGTAATGGTAAAGTCACCCATTCAACCTATAATAAATACAATGGTAATTATGTTTTTATTCAACATGGCAATGGCATAGTGACTAAATATTTACATTTTTCAAAACGCGCCGTCAAAAAAGGTCAACGCGTCAAACAAGGACAGTTAATTGGCAAAGTCGGAGCCACGGGGTTGGCCGCAGGCCCTCATTTACATTATGAATTTTTACTTAATGGCGTACATCGTAATCCCAGAACAGTAAAATTGCCTGACGCTAAACCTATTGCGAAAAAGTATAAAACTGAATTTACCGTACTAGCTAAGAAACGTATACAAGCACTAGCGGGTTCTAAAAGTGCCATGCTATCAACTTCAGCTACTGAAGCAAGTAGCCAACAAAGTGATGATTAACCATTCTCCCTCTCAAAAGAGCAAAGAATATTATATTGGCTTAATGTCTGGCACCAGTGCCGATGGTATTGATTTAGCACTAGTCACTTTCGACAACAATAGCAAACCACAACTACACGGCCGTTTTTATCATCCTTATAGTACTGCAGTAGCGCACAAAATCACCGCATTATACAACCCCAACCATAATGAAATTGATCGGGCTTTTGAATTAGATATTGAACTCGCACAGCTGTTTTCCCAAGCTATTAAGGCTTTTTTAACACAAGAAAAATTAGCCTTAAACGATATTATTGCTATTGGCAGCCATGGACAAACTATTCGCCACCGTCCGCAAGCTAAACACCCATTCACCTTACAAATTGGTTGCTGCCAAACCTTAGCCACCTTAACTAATATTCGTGTTATTGGCCAATTTAGGCGTAAAGACATGGCACTAGGTGGTCAAGGAGCGCCTTTAGTCCCCGCTTTTCATCAAATCATCTTTAGTGAGAATACACCGAGCGAAAGCTCAATTGCTGATGGTTCGATAAAAAATGGCCATGATGTTTTTGTGGTAAACATTGGTGGTATTGCCAACCTGACCTTCCTCCCTGCTGATGCTAATGAAACAGTCATTGGTTATGACACAGGTACAGGCAATGCGCTTATGGACGACTGGTTTCAATTGCACCACCCAAAAAGTAACAACAACTATGATAAAAATGGTGACTGGGCCGCAAGCGGCAAAGTAAACACGGCATTACTCAAGCAATTACTCAGTGATCATTATTGTCAACTTGCCCCACCCAAAAGCACCGGCAGAGAATACTTCAATTTATCATGGCTTGAAACACAGCTAGCTCAAGTGAAGCTGGTAACAAGTCAAGATGTACAAGCAACGCTGAGCGCATTTACCGCACTCACCATAGTCAATGCCATTAAACAGCACTGTGGCGATGAAAAAGCGCTCATTAAAGTCTACCTTTGTGGCGGTGGCGTTCATAATCAAGTATTAAAAAACCAAGTAAATCATCAACTAAAACTTCATATCAAAAACTACGAACTTCTTCTTACTAATCAAAAAGATATTGATGGTGATCAGTTAGAAGCAGTCGCCTTCGCTTGGCTCGCCTTTGCTTATGACAAAAAGTTATTAAGCAGCATGCCAGCAGTTACGGGGGCTAGCAAAAGTTGCACCCTTGGTAACGAGTATTACCCTTAATTACTACTAGTAAAGATTATTTTTACTTCTATAATGAATCATTCAAAGAATAAAAAAACAGCAAACTTTGATGGTTTTTACCACAACTCACTTATTCTCTTGGTTGCTCAAAAAACAATCAAAATGAACTAATAATTGTTTACACCATCTAAGTACTTGCATCTTACAATTAATAATTCGGAGGGGCTATGGAATTTAATGATATTCACATTGGTATGAAATGCGGCAGTAAAAAAGGTAGCGGTACAGTAACCTGGATTGATGGTTCAACCCGTACAATTTATATGGCAGACGCCTGTAATAACAATAATTTCGAAGTCGAATTTGAAGAGCTCATCGAAGATCCTCAGGCGCATAATAGAGAAGATACTTTTTATTAAGCTGATCTCATAAAAGCATTTTAATGGTTACACCCTAAACCCATAAAACCTCTGTTTTATGGGTTTTTCTTTGCCTAACTTATCTTGATCTAAAGAGATACAGCCCATTTGCACATTGTTTCCTTATTCTATCCATAGTGCTTACACTTTTCATTGCTAACTTATAGTTACACCTATTATGAATATAGAAGTTAGCCATGTTTAATACCCCTGCTCTTTTAAGCTCAAAGGTTTCTCTTGTAACCACACTTATTTCAACGTTCTTTATTTCAAGGACAGTAGTAAAAACGTCTTCATCTGCCTTATTACTATTCATCTTAACGGGCTGTAATTCTGAGTCATCATCAAATGAGAGCACAGCTGAAGAAAGACCAAATATCGTTCGAAATAGTCAACCGATAGCCAATGCCGGTATCGACCAAACCGTTAGCAATGAAAACACTATTACGCTAAACGGCAATATGAGTACAGATAATGACGGTGACAACCTCACTTTCAATTGGCAAATAACTTCTCAACCAACGGATAGTAATGCTGACTTAAGTAATACCCAAAGTAGCACGCCAAATTTTACTGCTGATATAACAGGAAATTATATTATTAGCTTAATTGTTAATGATGGCAGCCTAGATAGCATTGCAGATGAAGTTATTATCACCGTTAATGACACTAACCAAACCCCTGTCGCAATAGACAATACAGTCACCCTTAATAGCAATGACACCGTTAACATCACATTAGTGGCCACCGACCAAGATAACACCATACTGACCTATAACATCGAAAGTGAACCTGAGAATGGCGTTATAAGCCAAAACAACAACAGTGTTATTTACACGCCTAACGATAACTTTATTGGCAGTGATAGTTTTACTTTTACCGCCAATGATGGTGAAGACAGCTCTAACCTTGCCAGTGTATTTATTGATGTGCTTGAGCTAAATGCTACCACAACATTGCTTGATGGCAGTATTGTTGATACTGCCATGTTAGTTAATTTAGGCAACCAACTTTACCACGATAGTAATTTATCAAATCCAATAGGACAGTCTTGTGCAAGTTGTCATGACTTAACTACCGGTTTTGATGATCCTAACGCCGCAAACCCGACTTCTGTTGGCGCAGACGGTATCAGTTTTGGTACACGTAACGCACCAACCGCCAGTTATAGCGCGCATATTCCAGCGCCACAAATACAACAAGGTCAGGGAAGAGCACAAACATTAATCGGCGGCTTGTTTTTAGATGGCAGAGCTGAGTCGTTAGAAGAGCAAGCAAAAGGCCCTTTCCTTAACCCTGTTGAAATGGGTAATGCCGATGCCAGTGACGTGATAAACAAGGTTGCTCAAAGCACCTATGCCGCTGAGTTTGAATTACTGTTTGGTGATAACGTTTTATCAGAAGTAGACCGAGCCTATGATTACGTGGCTGATGCTATTGCCGCTTTTGAAAGAACCACAATATTCTCGCCTTTTTCCTCAAAATTTGATCAAGTTCAAGCAGGTACCTCAGTCTTTACCAATGCTGAAAACAGAGGCCAAAACCTTTTTAATGGCAAAGGTGATTGCCAACGATGTCATGCCGTAAATGGTGCAATTAATGACAACAATCCTGAAGTATTTTCTGACTTCACTTATCAGAATATTGGTGTACCAAGCAACCCATTACTTCCTGCCTTTATTGAAGATCCAACTTTCATTGATTTGGGCTTAGGTGCTGAAACGGGTAATAATAGTAACAATGGCGAATTTAGAGTACCCACCCTACGTAACATCAATGATACCGCGCCTTACATGCATAATGGCGTATTCACCACATTAAGAGAGGTGATAGATTTTTATAATACTCGCGACACCACTTTTGCTAACGAACCAGAGGTTAACCAAAATGTCGACCAAGGTGGTCGTATTGGTGAGCTGAATTTAACAGAGAATGAAATTGACGATTTAATCGCTTTTCTAGTGACGTTAAGTGATGAATAAATAGCTAATAGAGGAAAATAGCATGACAATTTCACAGCTGTCGCGATTTAATGATTTAATGAAAAAAATCATCTCCATTTCATTAACAGAGCAAGAAATAGAAGAATATTTCATCCTGTTGAAACAATGGAATGACGAATATGAAAGTCGTTGTCGCCAAAAAGGTTTAATAAATGCCAGCGCATTGATAAGCTAGCTAAATCAAAGTTTATAGATCATTAAATGAAAATATTTACCAAACTTATTCTTATCTTGCTATGCACCAGCTTGTTATTGCTAACCGTTATTTATACGGCGGTGCAATGGAGCTTTGATCGTGGCATGTTAGAATACGTTAATAAAAAAGAGCTCGCTAGCTTACAGTTATTATCAAAAAATTTAGCGCGTTTTTATCAGCAAGAGCAGAGCTGGCTACCTCTTGTGATGAGTAAGAATACCACTAGACGTCCGCCACCTAGACGTAAAAATGGTATTTTTACACCGCCTCCCGACAAAGGAGGTAATCCTCACCCGAGCACAAAATGGCACCAAATAGTAAAATTTTCACATCAAGGGGTTGAGCTGCCTGATAACGTAGCACAATATTTGCGGACGAATAATGATTTTCGTCCAAGAAATAATAGACCATCGGCATTTCCACCGCCGCCACGCAGATCAAGACCTACAGATCATCAACGAAGGCCACCACAAAATAATGCTCAATTGCATCCAAGTTTACTCAATGCAGATAAACAGCAAATAATAGGACCATTAGAAAATGACTTCACCTTACAGGCGATTGATTTAGATGGGATTATTATTGGTTATTTGGCCTTACCGCCCAAAACACAGTTAACCGATGCTTTCGATTTAGCCTTTCTTGAGCAAACAAAAGCAAAACTTTTTTATATTGTTTTGGGGCTTTTCGTCGTTATTCTTGTTATCGCTGTCCCCATGTCTCGCCACTTTGTTATGCCTATTAAACGTTTAGAGCAAGCCATGCGGGCATTAAACCGTGGCGATTTCAAGGTCAAAATCAATGTTACTGGTAACGATGAATTGTCATCGCTATCTTTAAACTTCAATGACTTAGCAAAAACGTTAGAGCAAAATGAAAATTCACGCAATACCTGGCTAGCCAATATATCTCATGAACTACGCACGCCTATTGCGATAATTAAAGGTGAAATTGAAGCCATTGAGGATGGTATTAGACCTTTAGATTTTAATAGCTTGTCTTCTTTAAATGACGAAGTTAAACATTTGCATAAATTAGTGAATGATTTATCCACTTTATCAAATGCTGAAATTGGCGCGATGCGTTATCAAAAGCAAAAGCTAAATTTAGTCACCGTCATTGAGCACAATTTAATGCGCCATAAGCAAAAATCAAGCGAGCTCAATATTGCCATTAGTCAGTTCTTCGCTAGCAGTCATGTTACTATTTGGGCCGATGAAACCAGAATTAACCAACTTATAGATAACTTAATCAATAACAGCTTTAAATACACTCAAGCGCCCGGCACCATTAATATTGCGCTCACAAAAGAAGCCTCTCAAGCTATACTCACCATTAGCGATAGTTTCCCGAGTGTGCCTGATAACTCACTGGCTAAGTTATTCGATCATTTATATCGAGTAGAGAGCTCTAGAAATAGAAAAACTGGTGGTTCAGGCTTAGGATTGGCACTGTGCAAAAAAATAATATTTGCTCATCAAGGCACTATCGAAGCAACTCATGCTGAATTGGGTGGTCTTGAGATCCGTTGCACTTTTCCATTAGTAGCCTAACAAAATACAAGGTTAAAGATTATAACTATGCCACATATATTAATTGTTGAAGATGAAGAAAAAATTGCCACTTTACTCGCCGACTATTTGAGCCAAGCAGGCTATCAAACCTCAGTGATGCATGATGGCACTGACGTGGTTTCAGTTGTTAAAAATCAAAATTTTGACTTAATATTATTAGATTTAATGTTGCCAGGTAAAGACGGTTTAACTATTTGCCGTGAAATACAAGAGTTTAGCAATATTGCTATTATCATGATAACCGCTCGAGTTGATGAAATAGACCGTTTACTTGGTTTGGAATTAGGTGCCGATGATTATATTTGCAAGCCTTTTTCACCTAGAGAAGTTGTGGCGCGAGTTAAGAATATACTTAAAAGAATGACATCAATAGAAACCAGTAAAGAGCAAAACAGCCCAATTTTAGAGCTAAATATAGATAACTATCAAGCAAAAATACACGAACAACTTATCGAATTAACCGCAATAGAGTTTAATTTATTAAGAATTTTAGCTAATTCACCCGGGCGAATTTATTCAAGAACACAATTAATTGAAATGGCCTATCAAGATCACCGTATTGTCAGCGAAAGAACAATAGATAGCCATATCAAAAAGCTGCGTAAAAAGTTAAATCCCCTACAATCTGAGCATGAGTTAGTACAATCTGTGTATAGTGTTGGCTACAAGTTAGTACTAGAGCCTAACAACTAAAATAAAGGTCGAAAATCTCGAGGGACATTCATCTGCCCCTCAATAATCTCAATACCATTATCATTACCATTAAAAGCTACAGGCACTTTTTCATGACTTGCCCTGTGCCGTGAATCTGATCACTAATTGGCATAGCAGCACCAGCAACACAGAAACAAACATCAAGCCAGCAAAAGGTAATGCACTAGCATCGTAGAAATAGGCTAATATTGGCCCTGCCAAAGCGCCAATACCAAAGCGTAAAGTGCCAATAACGGCGGTGGCCGTGCCTGATTGCTCAGGAAATTTAGTGAGCACCAAAGCATCAGAGTTAACCGCTACCATAGAAATACTGCCCATTAACGGCAATATTGATAGTACGGTAAAAATAAGTGGCATTGAGAATAAATTAGCTAAAAATAGCGCCAAAGATGCCAGCACAGACAACATTAAGCCGTACCACAACATGGTTCTTGAGCCTTTTCGAGTCACTAAACGGGTGTTAATAAAGTGCGCACTCATTAATGCCAGCACCGTAATACCAAAAAGAATACTAAAGTTAAATTCTGATACCTTAAACACGGTCAAATAAACAAAAGGAATAGCGGTGATATAGGCAAAAAAGGCCAGTGAAATCATCATAGAAGTGGCAATATCTAACCGTGCTTCGCGATTAGAAAAAACAATTTTATAGCGTGTTAAAAAGCTGATTTGTTTATCTAGCGCGGTACTATTTCTCGCTACTTCCGGTAAGTATTTTACCACTAACAGCAGCACGACCACGCTGTAGAATGACAAGACATAAAAGATCATCTGCCAACTATGCGCGACTAATAACACGCTACCAATGCTAGGGGCGATCATCGGTGCTAACATCATGATCATTGAGACATAAGATAATCCTTTCGCGGTATCTTTTTGATAATACTCACGAATAGTACCCGGCACTACCACGGTTGCAGCGCTACTGATAAAGGCTTGTACAAAGCGTAAGGAGAGAAATTGCTCGATATTAGTGACGAAAGGTAATAATAAACTCGCCGCCAAAAAACCACTGACACCAAATATCACCATTTTTCGGCGCGAATATTTATCAGCCATAGGACCAAATAAAATAAGCCCTAGTGCATAGCCGAACAGATAAATACTTAAACTGTTTTGTACCATTGGCATATCTGTATGTAAATACTCGGCCAAAATGGGCATCGCGGGTAAGTACATATCAATAGCGAGCGGCGATAATGCCATGACTGATGCTAACAAGGGTAATAACAGTTTAAGTGATACTTGGGTTGAGCTACTGGTGTTCATCATGTTTGTTTACTCTTTGGCTCACACTGCTGTTGAGTAGGCGGCTTTGGCGGTTTTTGTTTGTATGAATAGTCAAATACTAGTTCTCCGAGTGTTTTTACGGCGTTTTCCACTTTCTCATTCCATTGCACGCCATAACTAATGCGCATGAAATTGGCGTATTTTCCTGAGGGTGAAAAAATAATGCCGGGAGCAAAACTAACCCCTTGTTTAAGCGCCTGCTGAAAAAAGTCGCTGGTATTAACATGCGATTGACACCTTACCCACAACACACTGCCACCTTGAGGTTTTGAGATACACACTTCGCTGGGAAAATGCTCAGCGATAAGAGCGCGCATACGTTCGCAGTTATAAATTAATTTCTTACGCAACACGCATAAATGTCGGTCATAATCACCACTTTGTACATACTCATTTAATGTCCACTGCTGTAACATTGGTGTTGAACAAGACTGCGCTCGTTTGATACGCTTGGCTTGCTCTTCATATTTTCCTGGCAATAACCAACCAATGCGATAACCCGGGGCGGCCGTTTTTGAAAATGATGAGCACGTCATCACCAAACCTTTTTCAGAATAGAGTTGTGCCGGTTTAGGTTTTTGCTCACTAAAATATAATTCGCTATAAACATCATCTTCAATCAAAGGAATATTATGCTGCTCAAGTAAACTAACAATGGCTTGTCGTTGTTGATCGGTTTTCATTGAACCGAGCGGATTATTGATTGCGGTAGAAAATAAACAAGCTTTAATGGGATGCTGTTGTAATGCTTCTGTTAGCCCGTCTAAACACACACCATCTTCGGTGCAGGTATACACCTCTAATGCTTTCATACCTAGCGTTTCAATCAATTCAATGATGCCAAAAAAACATGGTGACTCTATCGCAATGACATCGCCTCTTTGCGCAACACATTGCAAGGCAATAGATAATGCTTCTTGAGCGCCATTGGTAATGACAATGTCATCTGGATTAACGGCTACGCCTTGATCTTGATAACGAAAAGCTAATTGTGTGCGTAATTTAACATCACCCGTAACAGGGCCATAACTCACCGCTTTTTCAGCCACTTTAGAAATAACTGAACGCATCAATCTTGCCAGTGTTTTATCGGGTGGATTAGCTTGTATCGGGTTTGAAATACCCAAAGCCACCGTGTCAGGTAGATGCACAGCCTCGTGTACTTGCTCTATCAAGCTACGGCATTCTACTGTTGCTGGTGCACAACGAGACCACTTTGCCGGCCTAGGTTTTAATGTTCGGGCTTGCTGTGCCGTTAGGTAATACCCTGATTGCGGCCGCGCACAAACATGGCCTTGGCGCTCTAATTCTATATAGGCTTGCTTTACTGTAGGAACACTGATTTCAAACTGACAACTCAATTTTCGCAAGCTAGGTAATTTATCGCCAGGTAATAAAATACCTGACTTTTGCTGGTGTTCAATAAAATCAATTACTTGCTGATATAAAAAGGCAGACGATGTTTTATCAAGTAGGCGCATAACGTTAATCTTAAATTATGTCGAAACATAAAACTGTATAGGTTTCATTTTCATTATTTTGTATATGTTATTAAAACAAATAATCTCTACACTGTCACTATCTATCACGCATACATCATCAATAAGAGGAGTAAATAATGAGCAATAGTTTTTTATATCTTGTCACTGTCGTTATCTGGGGCTCTACTTGGATTGCCATTAATTACCAGTTAGGTGATGTTGCACCTGAAGCTTCTGTGTCATATCGCTTTGCTCTTGCCGCTGCTATTTTGTTTATTTTTGCTACAGTAAAACGGCTGCCATTGTCATTCTCGCTTAAGCAGCATGGCTTATTTGCCGCCTTTGGTATTTGCTTATTTGGACTAAACTACTTACTGCTTTATACCGCACAACAGCACATCAATTCAGCATTAACTTGTATCGCCTTTTCCACCTTGATGTTGATGAATATTGTTAACACTAAGATTTTTTATAGCACTAAAATCACCAAGCAAATATACCTTGGTGGCGCTTTTGGCTTGCTTGGCATAGTCACTCTTTTTTGGCCGCAGTTAACAGACATAGAGTTAGGCGCAGCAACATTATTAGGATTAGGGCTTTGTTTATTTGGTACTTTCTCAGCTTCTATCGGCAATATGTTGTCGATAAAAAATCAGCAAAACAATGTCCCTATCGTGCAAGCAAATGCATGGGGTATGTTATACGGAGCAATTTTTACCTGCTTAGTGGTTGTGATACAAGGCAAACAATTTAACTTTTCATTCGATGCCGCTTATTTAACTTCACTACTTTACTTGTCACTATTTGGCTCAGTAATCGCTTTTGGTTGCTATTTAACCCTAATGACTCGTATTGGCGCTCATAAAACTTCTTATGCCAATATTATTTTCCCTGCTATTGCGGTGTTAATTTCTACTGTAGTTGAGGGTTTTGTGTGGAGTGAATTTACCGTGATTGGGCTAAGTTTTGTACTTTTAGGTAACTTAGTAGTGTTAACTACACCTCAAAGATTATCACAACTATTCAGTAAAAACAGTAAAAAGTTACTGGCAAAAGTTTAACGTTAGTCGCCTATTTTGTACTAACGCACGGCATAGTTACTCCTTCTAGCTATGCCGTTTTTTTATTTTCATTATCCCCCCAATTAAAAATACCTTAATAACCACTAAAGACTTCAGAAATAGCTAAGAAACTTGTTATAATCACCCCGAAAGTAAAAAGACTTCATAACAAGCAAACTTTCATTAGCAAATAAATTTTCAGCACCCTAAACTTAAAATAACTTAACTGCAATTAGGTAACCCAATGCAACGACTCGCCCCTGCTTTACGTCAAGACAATGTACCACTAGACCTTATTTCATTAATCAAAACTATTTTAGCGGCAACCAAAGAAATTTCATTTCGCGTTAGCCAAGCACATTTAGGTGATTTAATGGGGTCAACCTTAGATGAAAACATTCAAGGTGAAGTACAAAAAAAATTAGACGTGGTCGCTAACGAATTATTTAAAGATATATTGCTTGAATCAGGTTTTGTTAAAGCAATTTCGTCTGAAGAAGAAGATACCTCAGTAGCAGGTAATGATAATGGTAAGTACCTTGTGTCATTTGACCCATTAGATGGCAGCTCAAACATCGACATTAACTCACTTATTGGTACTATTTTTTCTATCCATGAAGCGCCAGAAGATATGACTGCCGATGACTCGGATATGTTCAAACAAGCAGGTCATCGCCAAGTTTGTGCCGGTTATGTGTTATATGGCCCTGCAACCATGTTAGTGATGACTACAGGCAGCGGCACGCATTTTTACGTATTGGATAGAACACACGGTGGTTTCTTGTTAGTTGAACGTAACGTACAAGTTCCTGCTGATACGCAAGAGTTTGCTGTTAACATGTCAAACCAACGTTTCTGGCAAGCGCCAATGCAAAATTACATTAACGACTTAATTGCCGGTGATAGTGGACCACGTGATAAAAACTTTAACATGCGTTGGATTGCTGCCATGGTTGGCGATATTCACCGAGTTTTATGTCGCGGCGGTATATTCACCTACCCTACCGACAGCAAAAACGCAAAACAACCTTATAAATTGCGTTTAATGTATGAAGCCAACCCTATGGCATTTCTGCTAGAACAAGCAGGTGCTTTAGCCATGACCAGTGAAGGTCGTATTATGGACATAGAGCCAAGCAGCATTCACCAACGTGTAGAAGTGATTATGGGTTCTAAAAATGAAGTAGAAAAATGTTTAAGTTATTATAAATAAACATCAACCGTCTCAAGATAAAGCCTTACTTTGTTAAGGCTTTTTTATTGCCTGTAATAAAGTATTTGGCCTGCTAGGGTGAAATGGCAAGATGACAAAGTCGAGCAACGCGAGAGCCTCAGAGTGATGTAAATAACGGTGCTCACCATTAACATTGTAAATACAGTAAAGTGCGCAAAGAGGAAGTTAGGATTTCAAATTTTTAGTGTTTGTTAAAGTCAACTGGAAATCAGTTAGCTGACTTTAGTAAGTCGACAACTGACTTCAAAACATTCGACTAAGTGGATGTTAACGAGATCGATTTTGATACTAATTTCATGATCAAAAAAACAAAATACAGTTATAGAACGAGAACAATATCTCTGACTGCTGAAAGCTCATAGCTGCCTGTGGGAGTCCACCTCAGAACGGTACTGATACTACACAAAAGATGGCTCATTAATAACGAAGGGAATGATTTGTTGCGGTTGAGTTTGCGTAGTTTGGCTAGCGAGTCGTTTTCGCAACCGTAGAAGGTTGAAACGTTTATTTTGTTTTTTCGACAAAAGCCAATAATACTTAAGCCGCTACTTTGTTGCTGCTCGAAGATGTTTTTCCAGTGCTTAGTTTTCTGTTGAATATCCATAATTACCTCATGTTAGTTTACTGAGATAATTATGATGAAGCTCGGTTAGGATTGGTATGTGGGACTAATTACGCGCTTACCTTGTAGCCTTATTCTTTAGAACTTAATATCCCCAGACTTAATAATCGTAATTTGTGGGCTCATCGATAATGTTTCATTGTGGTGGTTCCTAATTTTTTCTGCCGACAGGTGCTCTTTATCATCTGTTGTGTGTGAATCAGAAACAAGTTGGACGGTATACCCGGATTGCGCCGCGCTCCTCGTTGTTGAATCAATACAGAACTCAGAGGCGTAACCACAAATAACCAAATCAGTTATGTTTTTAGATTTCAGTTGTGCATCTAAATCAGTACGTACAAAGCAGTTACCTTCAGTTTTTCTAATCTTAAAGTCAGAATCTAATGCTTTCAATTTAGAATGTAAATTCCAACTTTCGCTCCCATACCCTAAAAATTCAGGGTGCTCATGTTGTATGAAAAAAATAGGAGCACCCGCCTTTCTTGCTTGCTCAGAAACGAAATTAATTCGATCTATGACATCATCTGATTCATAGGGCTTCGGATTTTTTTCAAATAATGCGTTTTGAACATCAATTATAATGATAGCTGTTTTCATATATCTTCGGCTACTCCTGATAACGATTACGGCTAGACAAAATGACTCCCCACGAGGTGCTAGCCTCCAAATTCGTGGGTTAGTAAAACCAAAGCCATAATATATATTATGGCTAGTATGATTAAACATAATATACTTTTTATTGATTTAGATAACCATAAATTTTCAACTGAAGTCGCGCAGGTAGAAGACCAGCGCAGCGCAACCCGGATTCACTATGAAAAATAAATACCACCAAAGCAGAAATCATCAAGCTCACTTGGCAACATCAATCCAAATACCCATACGCGACAGTGCATCACTAAATAAAATATTTAAACATTGCCTAATTCCAGCTAATCAATGCATCTCAAGGTGAGCACAATTACATCTAGAGTGTTATTGGTTAATTTTTACCTGATACAACCTTGAATTAATCAGTGAAACAGATCTTTTGTAGCTGCAAGATTGAAGGCTGTTTTCCTATTTATAATGGGTATGGTCTATTTTTTTGTGCCAATCAAGCAGTATGTATTCCCTAGTCTCTAGTTGACTTAGTATTCTAAATACCAAAATAAGAAACAGATAAATTAATTAACATCGATAAGGCTATACCATTTAAAGCATTCCCCAAAAGGGCACGTAAAAAGGTATGCATTATTTGAAAACTAGATGATATAAATTTAGAAGATGTAAAAAATATTTTCGGACATCAATAGTATAAATATAAGCTATACTGGCACATAACAAGTTCAAAGCCGTAGTGGCTGATCCGACATAAAGGCATTGGGGTTTTTCTCCCACTTATAAGATGCACAGTCTGTTGTTAGTTCGATTAGATACCCGTCCACATCATGAGTATAAAATGAGTGAGATATATTGTGATCAACACCTGTGCTAACAGGATACCCTGCATCTATTAACTCCTGATACATCATTTTAAGAGCATGAGTACCTTCAATATTAAATGCAAAGTGGGCTAGCCCGCTTTGTTGAACGTCCGCTAACGTGAGACCAGGGTCTTCAACTAAGGCTAGTTCATGATTATAGAGGCCGCTACTATAGAAATTTATGCCACGGCGATGTCCCACACGTTTCAAACCTAATATGCCAGAATAAAATTTTTCGGCTCGTTGAAGATTTTGAACGCGTAGGGTAATGTGGTTAATACCTCCTTTAACAGTCATTCTAAGCCCCTCACAATTTTAAATAAGACAAATCAGGTCCTTTTGGTACGATACCTTGCGGGTTTAAGGCTTTCATCGAATAGTAGCCTTGCTTAATATGGTCAAAATTTACTGTATCAGAAATTTCCAAATAATTATAAATTCTCTTCATATATGCCAACACTCTTGTAAAATCCTGTACCTGTGCAAGGTTCGTTTTAAATAAACCATAGTAAGCAACATCAAAACGAATCAAGGTTACAAAAGCTCTAATATCGGCCTCTGTTATTTGCTCTCCTACTAAATACATCCGGTTTTTCATATGTTGCTCTAAATATTCAATACTTTCAAAGACTTTATCAACAGCCTCTTCATACGCTGATTGATTAGTAGCAAAACCTGCTTGATAAACACCATTGTTAAAGCGTTCGTATAAATAATCATTGATACGATCGATTTCTACTTGCAAAGATTCTGGGTACAAGTCAATGGTATTATCAGCTAAATCTCCAAATCCATTATTAAGCATTCGGATAATATCAGCGGATTCATTGTTCACGATGGTTTGCTGCTTTTTGTCCCAAAGAACGGGGACAGTCACTTGCCCTGTATAGTCTGAGTCAGCATGAGAATATAGTTCATGAACATAACGATAGCCGTAAAACGGTTCATGGTCAGCTGCTAGATAGTCACCAAAAGCCCAGCTTTGTGGTCCTAAAAACGGCTCAACTACGCTAACTGAAATAATACCTTCGAGTTTCTTAAGTTTACGAGCCATTAAAGTACGACATGCCCAGGGGCAAATTAAGGCGATATATAAATGATAGCGATCTGGTTCAGCGGCAAATCCTGCTTTACCTGTTGGACCGGCTGTCCCGTCAAGGGTAATCCAATTTCTATACTGCGATGAATAGCGTAGAAAACGACCTTCCTTATCACTTGCTTGAACAGGGTGAAAATCTTTACTCCACTTGCCATTGATTAACATTAAATATTCTCCTAAATTCTGAAATTGAGCCTGATACACACGGGCTCGATTTCAGGTGATGATTGTTAGTGGGATTTGTTGATGATAGACTTTAGGGTTATAGCTCCGTTGCCCAGCAAACTTTGTGCAATCAATGCCGCAATCAAAAACAGAGGGTACTCCCAACCACCGCCTTCATTTGTGAATAACCAGCCTTTAGCACCATGTACCAATACCATAGCGCCGACGAGAACAGGAATGAGTGCTAAGGAAACTGGCCTTGTTTTAATACCGAGTATCAGCATGGCACCACCAATAAGTTCTATTGCCATTGTCGGATAAGCGAACCAGCCCGGCACTCCGAGGGAGGCAAAATAACCAACGGTTCCTTCAGGCGTAAACACTAATATTTTTAGTAAAGCGTGTGCAATAAACATAGTGCCAAGAGCAATACGTAAAATAAGTACTGCATAGGGTGCTGTTGCTTGAGTAGTCATGATATATCTCCTAAAAAATGGGTTTTGTAAAATTATAAGATTGATTGTTTCGTCTCATCTCATGCTTCTGACATGGATATATTATTGGTGTATACATAAATAAATACAATATAGGTAAATGTTGATACACTGTCTTCATATTGAGGACTGTTAAAGGTGAGAAAGTGGACAAACTAGCTTGTATGAGGGCATTTACCGCGGTAGCGAATGCAGGAGGCTTCTCTAGGGCAGCACGAAAGTCAAATCTAACAAAAGCCTTATTAAGTAAATATGTGGCACAGTTGGAGGAATCACTTAATATTCGTTTATTTAACCGTACCACTCGTCAAGTTTCTTTAACTGAGGTAGGTCGAGCATATTATACACGCTGCATTCCTTTGCTTGAGGAATTAGATGAACTAGAAGCAGTGGTTCAAGATATCCATACGACTCCCAGTGGTGAATTAAATATCAGTGCGCCCACCTCATTCTCAGAACTCCATCTAATGCAGGTAATATCAAGTTTTACTAGTAAGTATCCTGATATTCGTATCAATATGGTATTAACAGATAGAGTTATTGATATTGTCGAGGAAGGCTTTGATCTGGCATTACGTATTGGTATTCTCCCTGATTCAAGTTTAATTGCATGCAAGCTTTCCACTATTCGCACTGTTGCTTGTGCATCACCAGAATATTTACAACAATATGGGGAGCCTGATTGTCCAAAAGATTTGTTGCGCCATTCATGCATCATTGACACTAATTATAAGAGCGAAATAGCATGGTCTTTTGAGCGAGATGGAGATGTACAAAGTGTCAATATTGAAGGGCGACATTATATAAACAGTGCTGTAGCGGTAAGAAAATTAGCACTTGCTCATAATGGAATAGCACTATGTCCTACTTTTGTTTTGGGGGAGGCCGTAAAAGCTAGAAAACTCAAAATAGTTTTGTCCAAATATAAAATTGAAGAATTTGGCTTATATGCCGTATATTCACACCGTCGGCATTTATCTACAAAAGTGCAATTATTTATGGCATTACTCAAAGAGTACTTTTCAGAACATCCTGCATGGGAGGAATAAAGACAAACAACTAGCTGAAGTAGGGGCTTTTTGACCCCGACGTAGAGCGATGCCATAACGCAATTTATAATCCTCATTTTGGGTTACTCCTCATCCTATGAATGGTTAATTAGAGTAATACCTAACTATCCGTTTACGTACAGTTTATGATAGGGCTTTAACTTGATGGTTTTTTCATCTTCAAGTTTGGCGTATTGCGACGCCGATACTAGAAGGCATCCACCCTATTAAACCTTGAATTACGAACTGTCATGTTTTGGCATATTGCGCAGTAAAGGCAAGCGACTCCTCCATGCTATGCGGATCGGGATCCAGTTATGGCAAGAAATTGACTTTTTGGAATGACGTCTCCTTTAGCAATACTTCTATACCCGTGGTCAATGAAGGTGCTTGATTTATACAATAATGAGGATCATGATACCCCTCATGAAAAATATCAAACTGACCACCGAGCAAAAAGTAGATCTTGAAGCCCTTCACGATGCTAGTCGTGATGGCCGTGTTCGAGATCGAATTAAAGCGGTTTTACTTCGCTCAGAAGGTTGGTCAACGTCGATGATTGCTCAAGCATTACGACTTCATGAAACGAGTATTGTCAGGCATATTGATGATTATGTAAGTAAAAATAAGTTAACCCCAGAAAATGGTGGCTCACAACCTTATTTGAGTAAAACACAAACAGATGAAGTTGTTGCTCACCTCATGCTGAAAACTTATCGTTGCTCTTATGAAATAATTTAATATATTTGGAAAACCAATGAAATTCGCTTTTCTATTTCAGGTTTAAATAAATGGCTTCATCAGCATAGTTTTAGTTATAAATATCCTAAAGGTGTACCTTATAAGTTTGATGAAGAAAACAAGCAGATTTCATTAAGAAATATACCGAAATTAAATTTCAAGCAATTGATTAACCTATGTTTTTATGAATACCATGCATCCAACCCAAGCAACAAAAGTAAGTTGTGGCTGGATAAAAAGGGGGCATGATAAAGCGATAGAAACCACCGGTAGCAGAGCACGGTTAAACCTTGTTGGTGCTATTGATTTGAGTAATTTAGCCGGTGCTCAAGTCAAGCGTTATGAGAAAGTGAATAGCGAAACAATTCAAGCGTTCTTTGCCGAACTACGCACCGAAAATGGTAGCAATAAACGTATTCACTTAATTTTAGATGGTGCAGGTTACCATTGAGCAAAAGTTGTAAAAAACAAAGCTGATGAGCTTAATATTGAACTCCATTTTCTTCCACCGTACAGTCCCAATTTAAATCCAATAGAGCGGCTATGGAAAGTAATGAATGAACATGTCAGAAATAATAAATATTTTCCACAGCAAAAGAACTTAGAAACAAAATTGATGAGTTTTTTAGTCAAACACTTCCTAAGATAGGTAATATCTTGGCGAGCAGAATTAATGATAATTTTCAGGTGTTAAATTCTGCATCTTGAAGTTTGATGGGTATAAAAGGCTTTTGCTGTTTCTTCATGCCCCTTTTGGGTTTTGTTAAAGCGAGAATTACAGATGTTGGAGGCGAAAATGGCAAGCCAAGATGTGCGCTGAGCCTTATCGCTACAATCTCAGCCGCAAAGACATTGGAGGTTTTATTGGCTGAACGAGGTATTGTCGACAGTCATGAGTTGATTCGTTTGTGGTGCAATATATTTTGGCGAAATGTGCCAAACGATCAAAGCGTAAGTATCAGGGAGAACAAAGGATGATCGTAACAGACAAGTTGAGGAAAGACGAGGTGCTGGTAGCGAAAGCTTGTCCCGGATTTAAGTCCCAATATGAAATAGTTTCACACCAACCAACGAGAGTGCGATAGCTGGGCATACGCCGCTTCAACTCAATGAGGGGTACTAGGCGTTTTCGTCATAAACGGACTAAAACTGCTAGATTCTATGTCCTCAGTGTCCTCCTAGAGGGTATTACTTTTTCTGAACTGGCAAATAACGCTATATTGATCGAACCAGCTTCTCCAGGATCAGGGATTTTTCACTTAACTCGAAGTTATGTGCCTTTCAGCTTGATGTTGTACTAGGCAACCGGTGAGAGTTGCCTAATGATTCGGTGCCTGTCCTCATCTTCCAGATACTCAAACTGGCAAGCAATTGACTGAGAACGGTTGAACTGAAATAGATAATGGCGTTGGTGACCAAGCGTGCATATTCACTCCATAGCTGACTCCTTGTTGAAGTTGCTGGTTACACGTAGTCGTTGAGGTAGCCTCGCCTCGGTTTAATGCCAGTTGAACATAGATGTGTAAGCTCAAATTACTATAATTCTAGACCTTTACAGTGCTTGCAAATTAAATGTAACATTAAAAATATTAATTTAATAAAAAGTGTAAATAAATTCCTACAAATATAGCAGCACCAACCCATTGGTTATTGATAAATGCTTTAAAGCAACGCTCTCGATCATTATTTCTGATCAAGCGTTGTTGATATATAAACAGGCCTGTGGCGATGGCAACTCCACCGTAATAGTAGTAACCCAAATGAAATTGATTTCCGCTTATTAAGAGTATAAAAATCACTAAGCCTTGGAGTAACCCAGTAATACGTTTGTCATTGATACCAAATAGAATGGCAGTCGATTTTATTCCTATTTTTATATCATCATCACGGTCAACCATGGCGTAAAAGGTATCGAAAACGACAGTCCATAATACAGTGGCTAAATATAGTGGCCATACCTGTAAAGGTAGCTCGCCTGTTTGCGCGGAAAATGCCATGAGAGTACCGCAGGCAAATGCAGCTCCCAATACGACTTGTGGGAAATATGTATGCCGTTTCATAAAGGGATAACATGCAGCTAATGCCATGGCTACAAAAGAAAGCATAATCGTTGTTGCATTGGTAAGGAGTACTAACAAAAAAGATAATAGGCAAAGCGCAGCACACAGCATTAGGGCTTCTTTCGCGCTAACTTGTCCGGTCACTAAGGGCCTATCATTTGTTCGTTCTACACTGCCATCAATATTTCTATCCGCATAGTCATTGAGTACGCAACCTGCTGACCTCATAAAAAAGGTGCCTAAGGTAAATATAATCAAAAGTTTTGTATCGGGTAGGCCTTCAGCTGAAAGCCATAGAGCCCATAAAGTTGGCCATAAAATTAGGAATGTGCCAACTGGACGGTCAAAGCGAATAATTGTTAGGTAGTTGTGTGCTTGTTCTCGTAAATTTATCATGGACAGTAGTATCGTTGTTGTGTTTTCAGGAAAATCATAACCGTTAGGCCCCATGAAAGTAAGGAAATATCAATGCCGTTTTTGTTTTCAACAGCGTGTTTTCGTATCATCGTAATTTTTAATATCTCGAGTTATTGGAGGGGATATCTCCGAGACAGCAGCTACAGGCAGCTTATTCCTCTACTTAAAAATGCGATATAAATGGGAAAATTACTCATGCCTTCTGAAAGCGTAAATCTTATAAGCGGTCAAAAAAGCGCAGCCTTTGAAGGTTCCGCCAGGTTGCGGGCGATGGTTGATGTGCTTGTATGATATCGATACTTAGCTATCAACATTTCTATTGAACCATGAAGAATGGTTCGGCAAAATAAAACATAATAAGCCAATAAAAATATAGCTAAGCATCTGATTAACAGAAGACCATTCTTGCAAAATGTAATGGCCAAACACTAGGCTTAACATAAAAACAAACCAGCCATAAACGGCGTAGATTTTGTATTTATTACTAAATAGCGCCAAACCAAGGAATATCTCAATAAAGGGGGTTACCTTAAGATGAAAGGCTACCAGCAGCACCGGCAAATTTATTCTTAGATCGCCTTGAAATAACTGATAGTAATACTCAAAGAAGCCACCTTGACTAAATAATTTACTCGTCCCAGCAGTCAAAAGAATCAAGATCATAGTAACTCGAACGATGCGCTCTGCATCTTTTAACTTCAGTTCAGAAATCATTTTTTATATCTTCCTATTGTGATTATCCGGCTGAAACTTTTGTTAACAGCCCGATGTTTAATGAATGTACTTTTCTCTTGGAGAGCCCAAAACTACTGTTTTGATTAATAGAATATTTGCATTTACGCGATTACAGTGTGTATCAAACTCGGCTACCGCTACATACTGCATAGAAACGGGGAGGTCCTCATCGAATATAACCACAATTAGTTTATCAAAGCCTTTCATGCTGCCTGCTGTTAACCATTGAGTGTAATTCCTTAGAGGGTTGTTCTGTACAGCCACGCCACATCAGAGATGTCGATTACATAGAATATGCATTAAACTACTTGCCCTGATTGTTTTTTAAAACGAACTCTATTAGGCCTGATAAATCTCTACTTGAACCATTAGGAATTTCCCCAAGTTCTTCTAGTGGTGCACCAAGCCTATTTACCCAGAATGTGGGATAGCCATACCACTTTGCACCAGCGACATCCCAGCCTGCAAATGCCACAAAGAGTATTTCCTCTTTTTTTAGTGATAGTTTCTCTACTGCTAAGTTATATGCTTCTGGATCAGGCTTATACGAATCGATAGAATCTGTACTAATAATAAGCGTAAAAAATTTATCAAGACGTTCCTTTTTCAGGCCATTACTTAGCATTTCTTCTGTCATGTTTGATAGAAAAACTAGCTCAAGCCCCATACCCTTTAATACCTTGACTGATGTTCGAGCATCAGGCCACGCATTTAAGTTCATAAACTCTGACAACAACTTATTTTTCTTTTCAAGCGTAAGTTCCAAACTCATCTTTCTAGCGGAAAATACTAGGCCACTTTCGGCTGCCCGCATAAAATTCTCATACCTCCCTCCCAACCCTCTTAACCATTGATATTCGAATATCCTTGAGCGCCATTCAATCATCAACTTTTCCCCTTGACCAGGAAAAGCTTCCTCTGCCGCCTTTGCTATTGGTCTAGGATCAAATATAGGAAAAGCATCAAAAGCTATAGCCTTTATTTTAGGAGTTATTAATTTCTCTGAGTGAACATTTCCGGTAAAAAAAAGAGATAGAAATATTGCCATTAATATTTTTTTATTTATTTTGTACATTAATAATCTTCTTTTATAGGCCCTATATCTATAGACAAAAGTTATCCAGTTAACGTGCTCGTTACGGGCGGAATGCACGGCCTAGCCTGTTAAATTGAATTGATTCCGATATTTCCTTAGAAAATTTCTCTGAACTAAGTTTTGTAAGTAATTCAAATGCGGCCTGATAACTAACAGGACCGCCATTCGATGTAATAACCTTATCCCCAATTACTACATTTTGGTCATATTGCACATTTATCTTGGGATATGACTTTGCAAGCCCTTTTTCACCGCCAGCCCATGTTGTTGCCTTTTTACCATCAAGGATGCCAGCCTCACCTAAAAGAAAAGCACCTGAGCAGTTGCTTGCCATCCATGAAGCTGTAGCTCCCTGCGCCCTAATAAAAGTTATCAAGTTTTTATCGCCTATAAAATCGTCCATATCGTATGCGCTAGGTACAAGGAGAACATCAAGTTCTAAATCATCATAGATCGTTTGATCAGCAATCACCTTTAAACCTTCTTCAGATACGACCGATTTATTTTTTGTTGCAGATATAACTACAACCTCGTAAGACGAAAACCATTGTTTTTTTGTTGCTGCACCAAATACTTCTATTGGTGCAGTTACATCACTAGTCAAAAAACCATCAAAAACTAAAATTCCAATTTTTGATGAGTTTGCACTAGAAAAACTAGGGAAACTGGCTGATATTAAAAGAACAATTAAACATACTAACTTTGTAACATTTTTCATATTTATCTCCGTATTTTATTTATTTAAATTCACTCACCTTTCGTGTCAATCCACGCAAATGGATTATAGGCGACTTATCACACACGCATTTCAAGATCTGAAAAAGATCACGCTAAGCGGGGAGTCTATTTTTGTCAATTCCAAATCATCGTTATAAACTGCCATAGATTTTACGAAATTTTGAACTGCCAATGTAATCTTGTTTATACTCGGTTTCATACTATTTCTTTCTGCTTTTAATTGCCTAATTGGAAAGTTTAAGCACGACATAAATAAACTCATAATTTCATTGAAAGCCTCGAGTCCAAATAGAAAGCTAAAATGGAGAGAATCGAATAGGCCACTGTTTTTAGTACTGTTGGTTTACTCGTTATATGCAACGCTAGTGGAACTAGATGCTCTGTTATTAAATCAACTGACAATGAACTTAAGCCACCTGACTCACTTATTTAATTCGTAAAATAAGTATTGCATAAGGTATTGTTGTTTTGTAGTCATGATATATCTCCTAAATAATGGGTTTTGATAAAATAATAATATTGATTTTTTCGTTTCATACTTCTGACATGAATTTATTATTGGCGCATACACATATAAAGACAATACCAGTATTTATTGACACACTGTCTTCAAGTTGAGGACTGTTAAAGATGAAGAATGGATAAACTAGTTTATATTAAGGGATTTACCATGGGAGTGAATGCAAGGGATTTATCTAGTGCAGCGTAGAAGTCAAATAGTAAGCGCTAAATTAACGGGGTATATAAAATCAATCATCACGTCTTCATGATAAGACTTCTGTTAGTCATCGACAAGAGGTCACATCATGCCTAAAGATATATCATCCCCCATTGTCTGGTAGACTATGTTCGAGCTTGGCAAGAAAGTAGTTTAGCACAAGGCGTTTATTGCCTGCATCATAAGTTGCAATAGCAGTGGCTCTCCGTACAGTTTGATCCACTTATTAACCTGTTACGAGATCAGTTGTTGGCTGACCTCATTACCTTTGCTGATGAAACTATATTCCAAGTGATGAAAGAGCCGGACAAACTATCGACATCGGCAAGCAGAAACAAAAGTTCCGAATATTTTAGCTAAAGTAACGGCTCCACTAATTATGGCTGCTTTGTCGGATCACTTGTCGTTAGATAAGCTAAGGCGTACCTATGACAGCGAAAGTAAAGCGGTAAGCATCTAAATGATATCGTATCAATATTCGTATGAAATAGGCACATGGTCTGAACACCCTAATTATAGTTTTATTCAGACTGAAAGGACTATATCGTATCATACTGTGTGAAAACGTTTTGATCACTTTTTCGAATAAGCACCGAATACTTATGATCAATCAATCTCAAAATAAGATAGTAAATCACTCTATATTTGCTATAATATTCATTAGGTTAATTGGTTATATGTCACGTCATATTAAAGGTTCATCTCGCTCCCAAGCAACCCTCTTTCCAGAAATGCTTGAAGATTTTGTCGCTAAAGAAAATCCTGTTAGAGTTATTGATGTATTTGTCGATGGGTTAGATTTAGAAAGCCTTGTTTTTAAAGGCGTTCAATCTAAAGCAACTGGCCGTCCTGGTTATCATCCCGCCATGTTACTCAAGATTTATATCTATGGTTATTTAAACAAAATTCAGTCGTCACGCTGTCTAGAGCGAGAAACACAATGACGTGGTTTAATGGATTCGACTACCCCAGTTAAGACATAATAAGCTTAACTGGAGAACAGAAATGACAAAACGTAAAAAATATACCAAAGAATTCAAACTTGATGCAATTTCTTTGGTCAGAGATCAAAATATTAGCGTTGCTGAAGCGAGTAGAAATTTAGGTGTTAGCGCTCAAATGCTTGGTCGCTGGATCAAAGAAGAAGAAAATAAAGATGGTCAAGCCTTTCGCGGCAACGGCAAACTAACACCTGAGCAAGAAGAAATACGTAAATTAAAAGCTCAAGTCAAACGCTTAGAAATGGAGCGTGAAATATTAAAAAAAGCGACGGTCTTCTTTGCCAAAGAAACGAAGTAAAATATTCGTTTATTACCCATCATAAGAAGATCTGGCCTGTTACGTTAATGTGTCAGGTATTGGGCGTAAAAAGTAATAATTATTATAGTTATCAGAAACGTAATACAAATAAAGCAAGTAATACAACGCACCAAGAAATGCTTGAGTTGGTAAAGGATATTGCCAAATTTAGTGACAATACCTATGGTACAAGACGGATTAAAGCGGTACTGAATACCTTAAGTTTTCCTGTAAGCCGATACAAAGTAGCCAAATTAATGAAAGAGACGAATGTTTGGGTTCGTTACAAAAAGAAATATAAAGTTACTACTAATAGTGATCACAATAAGCCACTTTATAAAAATGAACTTGAACAAAACTTTACCGCAGAGCAACCTAATCAAGCACTTGTTGGTGATATTACTTACATTTGGACAGCAGAAGGCTGGCTCTATTTAGCCGTTGTTATTGACTTGTACTCTCGCAAAGTTGTTGGTTGGAGCATGGGTTCGAGAATGAAAGCCCAACTTGTCTGTGATGCGCTAACAATGGCTATTTGGCAAAGAAGCCCAGACAAAGGACTTATTGTTCATTCAGACCAAGGTGTTCAATATGCTAGCCATCAATATAGACAATTACTCAAGGGTAATGGCTTTATTGGCAGTATGAGTAAGAAAGGCTGTTGCTGGGATAATGCCGTTGCTGAAAGCTTCTTTGGTAGCCTAAAACAAGAGCGTGTTCACTGGAGAAATTATGAAACACGCTATGAAGCTCAACAAGATGTGATGAATTACATAACCATGTGGTACAACAGTCACCGATTGCATTCTTACTTAGGGTATCAAAGCCCTAATGATTTTGAATTGAAAATTAATGAGTTAGAAAAAGTAGCTTAACTGAGGTGTCTGAATTTACTTGACCAGGTCACAACGTAATGTTGAACTTATGTGGCTCACGGAGCGTTTATCTCCAGACTTTAAAACGATTGCTGACTTTAGAAAAGATAACCACCGTGGAATTAAAAACACTTGTAAAATATTCGTTCAAATGTGCCATAAATTCAATATGTTTAGTGAAGCGACCGTTGCCATTGATGGTAGTAAATTTAAGGCGTCCAACAACAAAGATAAAAACTACACACCGAGTAAAGTGAAGTTTCATATTGAGCGAGTAGAAAAACATATTAATAAATATTTTCAGCAACTTGAACAATCAGATTCACAAGAGAACTCACCAAATAACATTGCTAATATTGAATCTAAGTTAGGTTTCCTGAACCAACATCTCGCTGAACTAAAAGAGATGGAGTTAGCCGTAAATAAGCATCCTGACAAACAAATATCAACGGTCGATCCAGATAGTCGCTTGATGAAAACACAGGGTATGACACGAGCGGTTTGCTATAATATACAAAGCGCTGTCGATACGAAACATCATTTAATTGTTGCTCACGAAGTCACCAATACAACAGATAGAGGCCAGTTGTGCAATATGACCAAACAGACACTTAAAGCGTTGGGGAAAAGTGTTACAACAATATTGGCAGATAAAGGTTATTACAGCCGACAAGATATTAAAGATACTCAAGATTTAGGTGTGTCGACTCTTGTTCCTAAAACCGATACATCAGGCTCAGAAAAGAAGGGGATTTTTAACAAGTCACTGTTTCAATACAATCGAAATAATGATGTTTATATTTGCCCCGCAGGCAATGAGCTTCAATATCGATTAAATTCGATAGAAAGAGGGTTAGATATCAAAATTTACTTCAATGGAATGGCTTGTAAAAATTGTACTATCCGAAGCCAATGTACCCGTTCTAAAAAAGAGCCAAGAAAAATGAGGCGTTGGATCCATGAAGCTGATATGGAAAAAATGGAAGCCTTGCTCAAAGCAACGCCTGATGCGATGCTTCAACGAAAACAAACGGTTGAGCATCCCTTTGGTACGATTAAGTTATGGGCAGGAGCCACGCACCTTTTAACAAGAGGGTTTAAAAATGTCAGTACAGAATTGAACCTACATGTATTAGCGTATAATTTAAAAAGAACGCTCAATATCTTTGGGACAGAAAAGTTGATGCAGGAACTAATGGTGGCCTAAGGGCTATATTTCCCCTTAAAACACCGAAATATGTTCAAAACACGAGCCAATATTAGCAATTTTGAACGAATAAAAAATATAAAGCATGGATATTCATAAATATCGGCTTCGCTACGCGAAGCCTTATAAAGAGCTAATATAAAACCTCAATAGTAAAAACTTACAATAATGAGTTTTCACACAGGCTGAGCCATAAGCTGACATTAAGCTGTTGTAAATCTTTGATCATATTTAGAAGAATATTAGCCAGCATTTTCTACTCGCCTTTGAGACTGATTTAAGACTTGAGTTCAAATTCGCTAACAACAACGGATAAAACTCCGTTAGTACGCAAAATTTAAATCTTATCATCATATTTTATGCTAATTTTATCAATATGAAACTAGAAATGTTATTTATTAAAATCAACAGGTTGAGTTCATAGTAATACCAACTGATTACAAGTCAGTTGCTAGGTGGTGTAAATGTATTGAATACACTGCTATGTAGCAGTGTTGATGTGGTTAATTATAATAATTAGCACCACAAGAAAACAATCAACTACACTACTAATTTGTTAAAGATGAAAACCAATATGTGCAATTCCAATTTTTTTTAATTTACCTGATTTAATAAAACCAACATAGATTCTATTTTTAAAGTGTTCACCACCTTTTTGATCATCAATATTTTCTAATTTATAGTGAAATTCGCAATTAACATTACTATATTTTTTATTTTTAAAAATGAACTCTCTTTTTAATTCATCTTGAGCTCTTTTACTTTTTGCTCCACCTTCTTCACAAAATACGTGTGTTACTTTGGCATTGATTTCTTTAACTTCTTCTTGAATAGATCCATCATGTAGTTCAAAAAAATTGAGAGTATGAAGAAAGTTGACTATTTCTTTTTGGAAATTTTGAAAGCCACCTTTTACCTTGGATAGTGAATTAAAGTCTTTATAATATAATTGCATGCTTCGGCCTGAACCGATCACCCGTTTCGGTATTATCCGATCATTGATTTCGGGATTAACCGATCACTCCTTTCGCTTTGAACCGATCGTTTTGGAACTATTTCCGAAAT
>MAAB01032329.1_pt1 | contig 50002 bp, 40 predicted proteins | sample 1115991 | NCBI WGS metagenome assembly MAAB01 (sample SAMN04961124, study PRJNA320927) | seawater metagenome | isolation source: sample BD02T18 sea water enriched with oil for 18 days | place: USA:Gulf of Mexico | collected 2013-07-27 | reverse complement strand
GTTATTATGTGCCAAGGCCTAATTTTCCTTTTGTATTACGTTGTTTGTTCGCACTTGCATTGTAACACTTATCGAGAATTAGGCCTTTTTTATGTCAAACTGTGGGACAGCAGTGATTGGATATATATTATTTGCGTGCGATTTTTTCTATTTTTTGTTTTTTAGGTCCATATTTTAATTGAATTATTGCCGGAGGCAATTATGAAGTCTTGCTACGACGAGAACGATATAGCTTTAATTTTGAATGAGCTGAGAAGTGGGTATTCAGTAAACGAGTTGTGTAGCAGATATGAAATATCAGATGCTACTCTTTATACTTGGAATAAGAAGTATTCCAATATGGACAGCAATGGTATACGGCAAATGAGGGGGGTTGAAAATGTTATGTCGAAGTTAAAACGGGAAAAATCGCTTGTTACAAAGGATAATATTGCCTTAAAAGAATTCATGCTAAAAAAGTGACTACCCCACAAGAAAAACGTGAAGCTGTTGATATCATGTGCAAGGAGTCTAATATCTCAGAGCGCAGAGCATGCTTTCTTGTGGGGATTTCGCGTTCTGTTTACTACTATAATAATTAAAATATTTCATCGGAAGATCTTTGTGTGGATTGTGCCAATGATTCAGATAGTGTGGTGTGATTTTTTAGGCTAAAAATGAATCAATAATATCTATATATGGAAATAAAGCTAATCTTAGTATGGTACTGATTGCATCGAAAATATGTGTAAAATATGTGCATGAAATGAATGTGTTGTTCATGTAAAAAAATATATGATAAAAATAAAAATAAAAATAAAAATATATAAATTTAAAACATAATAAAGATACATAGAAACTTATGCTCGTTAGGATGAACTTTATTTCTGTAATATTTTAAGCTAATTGTATGCATAGGGTGTTTGTTGGTAAGCGTCCGATGAACACCATTTAACCAAGGATAATTAAAATAGGAATAGATTGTGAAGCTTGAAATAAGTATTAAGCTCAGTATCAAGGCAACCCCTTGTTTATTGTGGCACAATTAATGACTTATACTTACGGAATGGGAGAAAATGCAATGTCACTACCTTACCTTTCATTTTTTAACAAGAAAAATCCGTCCTGATAGTTTTCAGGGCGGGACCGAAATTTCTAACGCTGATCTTTCAGGTTGAAATAATATTTAGAGTTATATTTTCCTTTGTTATAAGAAGAACACTCGATTTGGTCATTGGGTTCGCACCTTATATTAACCGTCAACAGGGGGGCATCCCTAGTGTTTTGTTGATGATCAGAAGGGTGGCCTCAGGAAAAAAATGCTCTTTTGGTTATGAATTTAACTTATTTCTTGGGTATCCCTCCTCGCACACCTCGTCATATACTGACTTAACATAAGCTCTATCTTTTCAGGGTCATTTGATATCGTATGATGGGCATAAAAAGCTTCGAAGATTATAAATTCATCATCGTTCGTAGTCACCTCCGACCAAAGATAATCGGTCGTATCACAGGCAACCACACCGTTTGAAAAGGTAGTGGCTAGTGGTAATTTCGTATATGCGTATTCCGCTAAAAATGATCGTTCTGCGATTGAAAGTGATCACTTATTCTTCCTAAGCATCAGAGGGTGATCATTTTGGTCCGCAATATGCAGTATATGCATTTTTAAACCCAAGTGATTCAGGATGCTCCGGAAGTGACAGAGTTTCAGTAAAATCGTGATGAATTAGCCGTTGCGTCAATTCATCACTGTCCAGTAGTTTGGCTCGAGAATTACCTCCTTATTCAGGTCGAACCAGTAACAACAGTTCAGGCTCCGTAATTGACAATTCACAGCCTAACAAACACTCTTGGTTCATTGAAAGACTCCTAGCAAACCTCCTGACAATATAGAAAAGGAGCCTGTCCAATGGGTTTTATGTCTATTTTAATTGATTAGGTTTTAGCGCTCGTATTTTTTCATGAGTTCTAAAAGATCATCGTCTGGTATTTCATCCAAATTATCGTGCAGGTCATACCATTACTCCTCTGGATAGTATCCTTTAGCGCGATCCTCTAACTCATCTCTATCTATACGTTGTAATTCAACATCAGAAATGATGCCACCTAATCGATCAGAATGAATTTTAATGTGGCTTGGTTTACTTTTTATACAAGTAGATTATTTAGTTTGAGTGAATTACTCATTCATAGCCAGTCCCTTAATTAGGAAGGGAACTTATTCCGAGAGGGACATTTCTTTTCGGGGGTTTATACATAATCAGCCTGAACCGAAAAATGGCGACACATTTAATCCACCTCTGTGTTCTGCTGATTACGGGGATATTGCGCTCTGCTTGACCAGAATACATCAAACCCATTCTATATCTCTGTGTGTTTTAGCTGTGGATTATGGAGTTACTCGTGCAGTGATCATAATGAAAGCAGTATCTGTGGAAAGGCTCTTATGAGCTTTCACGGATACTGTTATACGTCGTCGATAACTCTGGGCACTATATATGGTATAGATAACGGGCAATTTATGGTTTAAAAAACGTATTTACCTTTCCTAATTGTCATTAAATATCGATTAGATTTTTTGCCACCAACTATGGATTACAAATGGGCAGAGGCAGCAAGAATGTTTGAAGCATATATAGTGTCGCTTAGAGCAAAAACGGTTAACAAGTCAAAATATGCGGACTTGGTAAAGCTGTCATCTTTTTTGTTCTAAAAAACGCCAACTTCACCAAGTTGGCGTTTGGGAGTTGATTCCGAATGACTGCTTTATAACATGTTCGTAATGCACCGTTTTGACGCCGTTTTACTCATGGTTTTAAAGTCCTCTTTCCCATTCCTGCCGTAATGGAATCGAACCTGGCTTGTTTAAGGCCAGATCAATCTTTTCTAGCATTGATTGTTTGTCCGCTCCAAGAGTTCCTTTTAAGACCAAGTAATTAGATGCATGGTCTGAACGGAATACAGTATTTGTTAACTCTAGATTTTCGATAAAGGTCCGAATCTCGCTAAATAAGCCGCTTTGCTGAAGAGGTTCGTAGTCACCATTAAACCCTGCTCTAAATCGTTCCTCTCCCGTTGGAAACGAAACAACCAAGGTGGAGACAAATTCGGGTTGCGTCTCATTTATCAAGCGAGCGGTGTTAACTGCATGCTGCTCAGAGAATTTACGGCCACCTAAACCATTCAGAATCATGACAGATGATTTGATGCCAGCTGATTTCAGCTTAACGAGCGCAGCTTTAGAGGTTTCAAAAGTCTCACCCTTTTGAATACACTCAAGTACTTTGTCATCACCAGACTCACAACCAACATAAACCATTGTAAGGCCAAGTTCTTTTAGCTCAGCTAATTCTTCAACAGTCTTTTTCTTGATGTTCCTAGGCAAGCAATAAGCCGTAACACGCTCCCTGTTAGGAAAGTGTTTATTAATGCATTCAAGGATTTCCTTAAGTCGCCTGAAAGACAAAGTCATAGCGTCCCCATCGGCGAGAAAGAAGCGAGTCATATCAGGGATTTGTGCAGCAACAGCTTTAACTTCTTTCTCAATCTCTGCGATAGCTTTTGGTTTAAATTTTTTCTGGGGAGAAACGTACATTTCACAAAAACTACACTTGTTGTAAGAGCACCCATTGGTGACTTGTAGAATGAGTGATTTGGCCTCGCTAGGAGGCCGGAAAATAGGTTCAATATACTGCATCATAATAGATTATTTATCCCAGGGGCCCTTGAGTGCTTGGCGCTGGTTATGGATTGATATAAGAGGGCCTAATTGTAAATGATCACTGCCTTTGAGGGAGATGAGTGGTGCTAGGCCACCGTCTGTTAATTTTTCGAAGGCAGATTCGGTAAGGAATATTTCGGCGGTAGGGATTTGTGTTTGTTCTCCGTCATCGTCGTAAAATGCCAACGGTAATCGGTCGAGCTGATTAATGGTGCCAGGGGACATTTTCCAGTGTTGTTCACTAAACCCTTGGCATAATGCTATAGCATGGGCAATGGCGCCATTACACCAAAGAAAGTGCTCAGCGTTAAAATTACTGCCTGTTTCTTCTAAGTCAAACGCGTCAATACGTTGAGATTTCTTACCATAAGGGTAGCGTATTAAGAAACGAGGGCTTGCAAGGGAAATGTATTGAGATTCTGGTAATTCACGAACAGTGTCCCAGGTTTCTTTAAAGCCCTCTTGGTAACTTTGCTGCCAGTCGGAAACATCTTTTTGGTAAAAGTAGCTAGAGCAATTTACCAGAGATGGGCTTCCTGCTGCAATAAAGGGCGTATCGGCATTGGCCATGACTTTTGCCAATATTCCAAGCATTAATGCATCGTTTTTGGTATCTGAAAAATCGTACAAACCAACAATGGTAGACCAGCGATCGTTATTGCTAGGTAATACCGATGCGTCATAAACAAGCTTTGAAAAATCTGACAGCGCCGCATCTTGGTGTTCTGCAAGGTCAATAAGTAAGTCCTTTTTACCTTGAGATAACATGCGGAGAGTTAATTGACTATCTGTTTCTACTCTGCGAGTCATCATGTCTAAACCTCGCCATGCGCCTTCTAATGCTTGAAACTCTGGGTGGTGCAATAACGCTGCCATTGTGCTGGAAATAGTTTGATCGAGTGCATCAATATAATGTTGTTTCTTTGGGTTGGGTGCCGGTGTTGCGTATGCTGCAACGGCATCTTGGATTAGGCTTGTGACTAACCTGTCTGCTTCTGTGGATGTGCTCGTTGAACTACCACCACCTCCGAGAATGCTATCTAGCAAACCTTCTGTAGGTGCATTATTGGGGGCTTGCCCGTTTGAGGTTGCAGGTGGTGGAGTTTTAGCGTTTGTTGTGATTTCTGTTGCAACAGAAATCCACTGATCCATTTTTTTTGCAGCGGCTTCAAAGGTGCTGTCTTTGTTGAGTTTTCGACGTAAGGTGCGAAATTCTGAGAATAGCTCGATATGTTGATAAAGGTGGTCTGGGTGAAACTCATCAAGGTTGGTAAAGGTCATATCGACCGTTTGATTGTCATCTCCAGGGTTATTGCCGATAGGCAACGAAAGGCGTGGTTGTAATTTTGCCATTACCTCTTCGAGATTATCACGGTCTACTTTGATGGGCTTGCTGCTATCGCTTTGTGAGCTTTGATTGTTTCCCAGAAAATTGCCGATAACCAGCATGTTAAAGCTCTTGCCAGGAGGGCGGCTTGCGGCAGAAACTCTACTGTCTTTTGTTTTTTGACCAAATTCAAAAGGGATTGCGCCAGTATTTGTTTTTGCTGTCATCGACATGTTCCTTATTATGTTTGGATACTCTCCATATTCTAGAGACACAGAAACAACAAAGCCAGCTTCATAAACTGGCTTTGTTGTGGTGTTATGTATTGTTGCTGGTGAACTCTACTTAAGCAACAAGAGCTTTAACACGTGTTAGTTGCTCTGCAATAGGGGCAGGAGCGCGTTCGATAACATTTTCTACTAATTCGTCTGCTTGTTGGCGTATACGCTCAACACGAGCCTTTTGAATATCAATTTTTAATTCAACACGAGAAATCTCTGCCTTTACGCGCTCTTGTTGGGTCATGGCGATAGCAATTAGATTGTGACGATTTACATTGCTGGATATACCATGTTTTTGTAGCTGAAAGCCTAAGTTGTCTAGTTGGCCAAGTGCGAATTCAACGATTTTCTTAGTGTTCATAAGGGTTTACCTAGTTGTATGTCTGCCGGCTAATGGGCGGAATCTTATTGTTGCTTTCTCGATCGCAAAGGTACGCGGATAAATTAGAACTGGCAACCTAAAAGCTGACCAAAAAACAGGCGCTTTGTTTTGGTGCAAAAAAGCGTTTTTGCAGCTATATATTAGTTCAATGAATTGACTGTTCTGAGGGATGCCATTAGTGTGGAAGCAGGAATATGTTGCTCCGTTACCCGGCTAGATTGTGATTGATAAGTAACTACATGGAATAATAGAGATGTCTAACATGACGATACTACTAGTAGAAGACAACCCAGATGATGAGATGTTAGCGATTCGAGCGTTAAAGAAAACGGAAATCAAAAGTAAGGTTGTGGTTGCTAGAGACGGTGAAGAAGCATTAGATTATCTCTTTGGTACCGGAAAATATAACGGTAGGGATATTAAAGAGCAGCCCCATGTTGTGTTTCTAGACTTGCAACTGCCCAAGCTAAATGGCATTCAAGTATTACAGCGACTGCGAGCGAATGAAAATACCAAAGCCTTACCCGTTGTTTTATTAACATCTTCAGATGAGCAATGTGACATTATTGATTGTTACAAAAGTGGGGCTAACAGTTATATACACAAACCCGTTGAGTTTAGTGAATTTACCGCTCAGGTTCGTGCATTAGGTGAATATTGGCTGGGAATTAACCGAGTGCCTGATCGGCTTGATTATTAAGCGGGTTGTACAGTAAGACTTGCTCGTTAAATGTGATCTTGTTGATTTTAAACTGTATTTTTCCTCTGCCTTATTCTGATTAGACCAGCTATTATTACTATTCATTGAGCCGTATTAGTAGTTGATGAATGTTGAAACTGTTTGATTGGAAGTACCTCATAGTTGGCTTGTGTTGCTGTTTTATGACGATGTCTGTTGTAAAAGCAGGTGATACGGAGCGTGATGTTGATGTTAGGCCTCTATCTGAGAGCGGGCATGAGAAAGCGCCTGAGAAAGCGGTTGAGAACACGTCAACGCTGCCCTATTGGAAAAAAAGTGCCTATTGGCTTGAGGATTCTCGGGATACCTGGAGTGAGCGGGTTGACTGGATGGCCCGTGGGATTGATCGTTTTTTTGCCGGAGAAGAAACGTTAGCATTTGGTAATAAGAGTTATGTGCGTTTTCGGGCTGGCGGTGCATGGGTAGAAGGTGAGGGGTATGTGGATAATACGGATATTAAATTTCGACTTCACCTGCCTGCCACTAAGCGGCGTTTTCACATTATCATCGAGAATGCGTCGGACGATAAAGAAAGTATTGAAGAGAAAACTCGCCCTAGTCTTTCTGAAGCTAATGGTGTTGATGATAGTAGTATTACCGCGGCTATAGAATTTGCGCGTTCTGAGGCTAAACACTGGAAAACACGGGCGTTATTTGGTGTAAAAGCACGCTTACCTGGTGACATGTTTGTTAAGTTTTCTGCCAAGAGGCGTTGGGATTTGAATGATACATGGACAATGCCTTACCGTTTTAAGGCCGCTGAATACCTTAATGATGAGTGGCAGATTGAACAGTCATTAGCGTTTGAGCGCCCCTTAGACAGTGAATTGTTTTTTTCTGCGAGAAGCCGTATTGAATGGGAGGAGGACGCGGCTACTGTTGCTGCGCAGACGTTTAGTTTACGAAAGCGGTTAAGTGATCGTAAGGGTGTGGATTATCGGCTGGGGGTGATTGGTGCTGATGTGGCAAAACCAAGGATAACAACGTATTTTGTCAGTGCTCATTACCGTGAGTTGCTGTATAAAGATTGGCTGTACTGGAACGTAATACCGGAAGTGAGCTATCCCAGAGATCAGGGGTTTGAGTCTATTTTTTCGCTTACGGTCCGCTTTGAAGTGTTTTTTCAGAAATAGGACATTGTGTGGAAGATACCGTTTTAACCTACTGGATGTCTTTTGGTGTTGGCCTAGCTTGGCTTTATGCGGTAGGCCATGGTTTTTCTCGTCACAGCATTGAGTCTCGGGTTTTATTGGTTGCCTTATTTATATCCATTGGGCTGATTCAGCTGTGTTGGTGCTTGGTTTTAGCAGAAGAAATCGACCGATTCTCCTGGGTGTTATATTTGCACCAGCCAGCTCTATTCTTGATTGGACCGTGCTTGCATGTCTATTCAAAAGTAGTTGGTGGCCAACCATTGGGTCGAAGAATTTTATGGTTACATATGATACCTGCACTGGTAGTGGTGGGGTTTTCATTGGCGCAGTGGTTGTATCGTTCGCCTTTTGAACCTGTAACCTTATCTTCACTGAGTGTTGCTGTATCGGCAGGTTTGGGGGCTACTTATGTGGGTATGGTTCTATGGCGCTTATTACAGATAGATAACCCTAAAGGGTATATTCGCGCCGAAATAATGGTGCTCGTGTTTTTGCTGTTGATCGGAGGGGGAGTTGCAGTTTCAGCGCTGTTAGGTGGTTTGTTAGCAAGTCGATTATTTTTCCAGGTGTATTTGTCATTGGTTACTTTAGTGATGGTATTGAGTTATTTGTTAGGGGTGAAATACCCCGAATTAGTACATTACATTGCTGAAGCCAGTGAATCCCAAAAGATAAAGAAATATGAGAATAGCACTTTGGATAATGTTGATGTGGAGGGGTGCGTCGAGCAATTAGAGCGTTTGATGCAGGAAGAGCACCTCTATCAAGATGATTCATTATCATTAGCATCACTGGCGATGCAGTTGGGTTTGTCTGCACATCAGCTTTCAGAATTACTTAACGAGCGTCAGCAGGTGAGTTTTAGTGGTTATCTCAAGTCATTACGTATTGAGGCTGCTAAACGCCGTTTGTTGCTGGATGTGGATGAGCCTATTTTAACCATTGGTTTGGCGGTGGGGTTTAGTTCATCGTCAGCATTTTATTCTGCGTTTCGTGAATTGGAAGGCTGCCCCCCTGGCAGGTTCCGTAAACAGCAAGTAACACCGGTATAACGGTTGTTTTTATTCTATATTATCATTCTGGAAATTTTATAAAGGTTTTAGGTTTGTTTTTAACGTAATGACTTTAAAGGATTTCTTATGATTTCGTTGGTTTTCTTTTGTTAATTTTACTGATGTTATCAATTAGGAAGATAGCTTCGTGAAAATCGTTACATTAAACGCAGGCCAATCAAAAAATATAGAAATAGGGGGGATCACAATGACTGCAACAGCAGCTCAGTACACACCGTCATCCGTTAAGCGGGAACCCATCAATGGTATTCATCACCTTGCTTTTGGTACCAAGTGCAGCAAATATACCTATGAATTTTATGCTGAGAAGTTAGGCATGCCTTTAGTGCGAACAGAAAATCATCGCCAGAAAGAAGGCTATTTTAAACACTACTTTTTCGATATGGGTAGAGATCAATACATGGCATTTTTTGAAATTCATAATGTCGGGGAAAATGATGAATATCGTACCGATGTCTCTACGGGGCTGGGTATGCCGGTATGGGTAAATCATGTGGCGTTTGATGTTGGCAGTAAAGAAAATTTGGATATTATGCAAAAGCGCTGTGAAGATAACGGTGTCGGACCATTGCGCTCTGTGGATCATGGTTGGTGTCAATCTATCTATATGGTGGACCCGAACATGATTATGGTGGAATTTACTTATACGAATAACCAAGATAAATTCTTCGATCAAACGCCAGAAGAGGCATATGACTTATTGTTCAATACCGCTCCAGAAGACATCAAAGAGGAAACAAGTAAGCATTCGAAGAAAGTGTCTGCCGAAGGTGATACGTAATGTTATTGATTTCAAATACCTATTGGATGGGGATGCCTTTTAACTACAAAGGAGAGTTGCCGGAAAATACGCAGCGGGAGCCTGTGTATCTGCAAGCGCAGGATATGCGAGAAACTGCAGGGGTTTTTTATACTCCTGATCAGGCTAATACGCAAAAGATTGCGGTGTTAGTGATGCACCCTAAGGTGGATTTTAGCCGCCATTATTGTATTCCAGGGTTTCTTCGGGCGGGTATTGCGGTGTTGGGAATGACAACCCGCTGTTTACATAACGATGCCACAGCAATTCATGAAGACTTGTTGTTGGATGTGGCGGCAGCAGTGTCATTTTTAAAAGAACAGCGAGGTTTTGATCAGGTTGTGCTGTTTGGGAACTCTGGTGGTGGTGCGTTGTTTGCGATGTATCAGGCTCAAGCACAAAAGGCGGGCGGAGATCGTTTTGCACTGACACCTGCGGGTGATCCGACTAAATTACCTAAAGCGAATTTAATTCCAGGGGATGCGTTTGTCGCAGTGAGTGTTCACCGCGGCGAAGGTGAGGTGTTGCAAGAGGCCATGGATCCTGCGGTTGCGGATGAAAGTGACCCGAGGCTAACCAATGATGCGCTGGATATGTATCACCCCAACAATGGATTTATACAACCGTCTAACCCCTCATCATACAGTCTGGCATTTGTGGAGCAGTTTCGGACAGGACAAAAAGCGCGTGTTCGGCGCTTAGATGTGATGGCACAATCGATGGTGGATGAGGCGCGGCATTATGAGCGGCTGTATAAATCTAGCAAGGAATCGTTAAATTTTCATGAGCGCCATAAAGTAGGGCGGCTGGGGGCTACAGAGCGGGTTATGGTGGTGTACCGCACTATGGCAAATTTGCATTATACGGACCCGACGCTTGATCCTTCCCCCCGACATTACGGCTCCTTGTTAAGTGACCGACCGGATCTAATGAACCAACAATACATGGGTTTTGGCCGTATTTGTCGCCCCGAGGCGTGGTTGTCGACGTGGTCTTCTTTATCGTCTAACGCCAATTTGGTGCGGAATATGGCTCAGATTACCGGAATACCGATTTTTTATGGCTATGCCTGTAAGGATAAGGAGATCTACCCTAAAGAGGATGCTGCAGTCATTCGAGGGGCTATAACGGTGGAAGACCAATGTTACAGGGAGTACGAAGCGGAGCATTATTTTGAGCCCGCATTTGGTGAAAAAAGTGCGCCGGATGTCGAGCGTTTGATGGCTGATGTTGTGCCTTGGGTATTGGAGCGGTTTGGGCGTTAGGCTTATGTTCACAAAAGGCCAGATTACATTCCTCTGCTATACTTTTTACAGCGATTTATTATGGAGAGCCTTACCCTTGTGAGGCCTTCCATGTTGTAGGGGACGGGGGTTGTTGAAAGCATTGTTGAAACCACTATTTTTTACCATTTTAGTGTTACTTTCACTGGTATTAGGTGGGTGTGATGAGGTATCGAAAGATCCGTTAAAGGTCGGTACCGTACTGTGGCCGGGGTATGAGCCGCTGTACCTGGCAAAAGAGCACAGCTTCTTTGAAGGTCAAGATGTTGAATTAATTGAACTTCCTTCTTCTACGGGGGTGATTAGAGCGATGAAAAACGGCAGTTTACAAGCTGCGACGTTAACGTTAGATGAGGCGATTAGTTTGTTAGTCTCTGGAGTTGATATTGTGATTGTTACTGCGTTAGATGTCTCGCAGGGTGCTGACATGGTGATCGCTCAAGAGCCTTTTACATCACTAAATGATGTAAAAGGAAAAAGGATTGGTGTCGATACTGGGGCGGTGGGTGCCGTTATGTTGGTGGGCTTTTTGGAGTTTGCAGGAGTTTCCGCAAGTGAGGTGGAGATTGTTCCATTGAGCATTCAAAACCACTTTGCGGCTTTTCATGAAATAAGTGTGGATATTGTGGTGACTTATGAACCCGTTGCGGGAGAGTTGCTTCGTGCGGGAGGCCATAGGGTATTTGATAGCAGCAAAATCCCGAATCAAATCATCGATGTGTTAGTGGTTCGTAGAGATGCAGTCGTACATTATTCACGACAGTTGCAATTGTTGGTAAATGGGTATTTTTCTGCTCGGAAATTAATGGAGAAGGATCAACAAGCAGCATTAATGCTGATGTCTAAAAGAAGTGATATAACGAAAGAGCATTTAGATAAAGCCTATGAAGGACTGCATTTGGCGAGTTTGGAAGAAAATCGTATATGGTTAGGGCGATGTGGACAATTTATGGGAAAGCGTATTCAAAATTTATCGAAGTTGATGAAAACTCACGGCCTTATTGATTCTGTGCCAAATGATCATTTGATTTGTGATGCGACCTGGGTTCAAGAGGTTGTGCAATGAAAGTGACCTCAATGCCATTACGAATAATGATACCGCTGCTGGTTTTTCTGTTGGTATTGGTATTTTCCCTATTTGTGATGTCCTTACAATATTACGGTGATCAACAAAACTTTGTTGCCAATAGCGAGCACCGTATACGATCTATCATGATACAAAGTCAGCGCCATTTAGAGCGTTTCTTTTACGTAGATGATCAAATACGAGCTGAAGAGGAGGTGATGACTCTGGCTTTGGTGAATGAAATTAAAAATGCTTCGTTGGTTGATGGCGATGGCGATGTGCGTTTTAGTACCAGTCGACAGTGGAAGAATGAAAGTGCGATGAAGGTCTTGGAGTCTTATTCTGTAAATCATTACTTATACAGTGTTTCAACTTTGAGGCCGTATATTGATATTTCTGGGGCACATGTATACGTTTATTTTCCTGTTGTTCTTGAAGCATCTGAGGGTAAGATGCGATCAGAAACTGTGGGTGTGTTGTATGTGGAATGGAGCTTTCAGAATTACTTTGCAAATGCGGAAAGCTTACTTATTAAAAATGTAGCGATTGTGGTGGTGGCCGGTAGTATTGCGATATTGTTATTCTCTTGGTTGTTGTTTTCTGTTGTGGTTATTCCATTGAAAAAACTTCATAAAGCCGTAGAGGATGCGCGTACTTCTCGGCACCATATTGAGGTTGAAGAAACCGGCGCGAATGAAATTGCGAGTCTGTCTCGGTCGTACAATTCAATGCAAAAAAAAATGAACAGTGCATTGTCGGCATTGAGAAACAGCGAGGAACGCTGGTTATTTGCATTGGATAGCAGCGGTGATGGTGTAGCGGATTGGGACATGGATACGAATGAAGTGTTTTTCTCCCATCGATTGCGCTTTTTGTTGGGGTTTAAGGGCGAGGATTATTTAGGAAGTTATGACGAGTGGCGAGCGTTGGTTCACGATGATGATAGGGAGCATACTCGCGCAGAGCTTAGGCGTTACTTGCGTGGGGAAACGGAAGTTTTTCAGATGGAGTACCGGATTCAGAGTAATGATGGGAAATATCGTTGGATGTTTGTTAGAGGAAAGGTCGTTGAACGTTCTCCGGGCGGAAGAGCTTTGCGGTTTGTTTCGACCTTCACCGATTTTACCGAGCGTAAAAATGCAGAAGCAGCGTTAAAGTCCAGTGAAGAAGAATATCGTTATCTCTTTGAGTTAGCGCAGGAAGGCATATGGGTTGTTGATGAGCATTCGGCAACAACCATGGTGAATAAGTCCATGGCTAAGATGCTGGGATATCGTCGTGAAGAGATGGTCGGCAAGCACATGTTTGATTTTATGGATGAACGTGGACGTGTTATTTGTGAAGAAAACTTGGGTAAACGTAAAGAAGGTATAGCGGAACAGCATGATTTTGAATTAATAACAAAAGACGGGCGAAGAATATATACGAATATGTCAACGGCTCCGATTATTCGTAATGGTGAATATCAAGGCGCTATTGCGGGTGTTGTAGATATTACCGCAAGGATTGAAGCGGAAGAAATTATTCGTCGACAGGCTAATTATGATCCATTAACGGACCTTCCGAATCGCCGAATGTTGTTTGATCGTCTTGAAGAAGAGTTGGCTCGCTCTCGTCGCCATAACTATATTGGTGCGGTACTATTTGTTGATTTGGATCACTTTAAAAATATTAATGATTCGTTAGGCCACCCCGTTGGTGACAAGCTGCTGGTTGTGATTGCAAAAAGAATGCGTGATTTAGTGCGTGATGAAGATATTGTTGCGCGTTTAGGTGGGGATGAGTTTGTTGTTCTAGTACCAGAGTTGGATACGGATAGTTTATTAGCATCAGAGGCGGCAAGAACGATAGCAAAGAAGCTTCAGGATGTGTTGTCTTCAACGTTTATGGTCGAAGGCCATCAGCTGCATGTCAGTTGTAGTATCGGTATTGCACTGTACCCACAAGATAACGATACCATTCATGATATTTTCCGCCAAGCGGATGCGGCTCTGTATCGATCCAAAGAGGATGGTAGAAATGCTATCCGATTTTTCTCAAAAGATATGCAGGTGATTGCAGAGCAGCGAATGCAATTACAAATGTTATTGCCAAGAGCGCTTGAACAGCGGCAGTTCTTTTTGCAATATCAACCGCAGTTGGATGAGCATGGCACCTTGATTGGTGCGGAAGCTCTAGTGCGATGGAATCAGCCAACGTTAGGTTTGGTTCGGCCAGATCAGTTTATTGCGGTTGCAGAAGAAAGTGGGTTAATTGTTCCTTTAGGTGATTGGATTGCTCAGGAAGCCTGTAATCAACTGAATGAATGGGATGCATTAGGGTTGCCATTTGATTTTAATCGATTGGCGATTAATATTAGTCCGCGACAATTCATATTGGATGATTTTGCGGAAAGGATTAGTACCATTGTTAGGGTTGCTGGGATTTCTCCGAATCAGATAGAGTTGGAAATAACAGAAGGTATGTTGTTAGATAACCTTGATGTAATGGTTAAAAAAATGAAGCGTTTAAAGGATATGGGCTTCTTTTTGTCAATTGATGATTTTGGAACAGGGTATTCATCGTTATCGTATTTGAAGTCGTTGCCATTGAGTAAGTTGAAGATTGATCAGTCTTTTATTTGTGATATTCAGCATGATAAAAATGACCGAGCGATTGTTGAAACTATTATATCGATGGCAAAACATTTGGATTTAGATGTGTTGGCAGAAGGAGTGGAGACAAAAGAGCAGTTGAAATTCTTAGTGGAAAAAGGGTGCTATAAATACCAAGGGTTTTATTTTAGTAAGCCGCTAATGCCTGACGAATTTTATGAGTTATGGATTAAGCCGCAATTGGCATCGCAACGAGCAGGAAGCTTAGGAGGTCCTGGTGAAAGACCTTCTAAGCATTAGATTGGCAAGATTTCATTAACAGTGTTAGCTCGAAAGCAATCGTTGTTTTTCCTGCTCAAATTCAGTTTCATTAATCGCACCGCTATCCAGTAAGGATTTAAGTCTGGCGAGTTGATCAAATCGTTCATTGGTGTCATTACTTACGCTATTAGATTGCCCATGCTCAAACGATTCATTTTCAGTCACTTCAGTTACGGATAATCGACGTTCTTCAGGGACCAGTTTTTTGTTTTTTGAAAGCCCCAAAAATTGAGCGATTTTTGATGCCATAAGACGAATTGCTCGAAGAATTTTTGGAAGTAACCAAATAACCAAAATGATAAATAGGATCATCAAACCTAAAAATAACATTGGATTGTATAAGGCTGCCCACAGGCCCACGATAACCGCAATATCTTCAGTGATTGATGCCGTCCAATTGGAAAACGGTTCTGGAGAAGTATTAATTAACAGGCGAGTACCTGCTTTGGTTGCATGAGACGTTGCAGCCATGCCGCCGCCCATAATACCTGCCGCAATTTCAAATGCCGGTGTTACATCACCAACAGAAGATGCCGCGAGCAGGGCGCCTGCGGGTATGCGTACAAAGGTATGTATGGTATCCCAGCCGGAATCAACCCCAGGGACTTTATCAGCAAAAAACTCTGCAGCGTACATCACGCCAGCAGCAAGAATTACCATTGGGTCTGTAAGTACATCTAAACCGGGGGGAAGGTCAATATTGCCAGTTGAGCCGCCAATGCCTAGTACCAATAATGCTGCATATAAATTGATGCCACTGGCCCAAGAAACGCCCATGGTCAGGGCAATTGTACTTACCAGGGTTTGGTAATGTTCCATGTGTTTAACCTCTAATCAATTGAAACATAAGGCTGATTTGAGCTTTTATTGGCTTGTTTATCAGCGTTAGGCCCGCGTTCAGCCAATCGACCTATGGGTGAAAGGTCAAAACCTTCACGTTTCATTAATGTTAAAAACTCTTCTTCCCCTTCCGGTGTTACTGCTACCAATAAACCACCGCTGGTTTGAGGATCACAAAGAATTTCTATATGCTTTTCATCGAGAGGGCCAGCTTTATGGCCGTAACTCTCATAGTTTCTGTGGGTGCCTCCAGGTATTGCCCCGAGCTCTTGGTACTGTTTGGCGGCATTAATAACCGGTACGTTCTCGATGGATATAACGCCATTGACGTTACTACCCTCGCAAACTTCAATAAGGTGCCCTAACAATCCAAAACCAGTGACGTCTGTCAGTGCTGTGACTTGAGGTAGTGTTGCCAAGGTGCTTCCAATGGTATTCAGCTCACACATACTGGCTGAAGCAAGTCCTTCGTGCTCAGGTTGTAAGATTTGTTTTTTCTGTGCTGTGGATAAAATCCCTACTCCTAGCGGTTTAGTGAGATACAGGTTGCAGCCAGCTTTGGCTGTATTGTTTTGTTTTAGGTGTTCTAATGCCACAGTACCTGTGACAGCAAGACCAAAAATGGGTTCCGGAGAATCAATGCTGTGGCCTCCTGCTAACGGGATGCCTGCGTCGGCACAGGCTTGTCGACCACCATCCACTACTTGTTGTGCTATTTCGGCGGATAAAACGTTGATTGGCCACCCTAAAATAGCGATTGCCATCATAGGTTTGCCTCCCATGGCATAAATGTCGCTAATGGCATTAGTTGCAGCGATTCTGCCAAAGGTAAAAGGGTCGTCAACGATTGGCATAAAAAAGTCAGTGGTGCTAATCACGCCTTGTCCGTTTCCGAGATCGTAAACGGCTGCGTCATCTTTTGATTGGTTGCCTACTAGTAAGTTCTTGTCAGGGGCAATGGTAAGCTGAGATTGTAAGATGACATCAAGCACTTTAGGGGATATTTTGCAGCCGCAGCCTGCACCGTGACTGTATTCAGTAAGTCGGATAGTGTTGGGGTTATTGTCGGTAGAAATATTGATAGGTTTTGACATTGTATTGGAGTATCCATCCTAAAGGTAAGCCTGCTGAGGTCGGCATTATCCCACATTACCGCCAGAAAATGGTATATAGGCGTATTCGTTTAGGTGGCTATACTGCTTTTTAATGTACCTTCCATAGTACCTTTTACAATTGGACGATTGGTAAGTGTATAAATGTAATGGTACTATCGTTCTGTTGTTGTGCGGTATTGATTGGTTAATCAGAATGTGACCTAAGATTATGGGAAAAAGAGGAAAGTAAACGTGTTGATGAAAGCGAAATTTCGATGGGCTGTTGGTACGGTACTGGTGCTGTTGATGGTTATAGTTGGCGCTGGGGCACATACTATTTGGCCATTTTTTGCGTACCCCGTGACTGAGCTAAGTTTTGTTAATGTTAAACCCAAAACACCCCAAGATGTATCGGTTATGATGGCGGGAGTTGCTGAGAGGGATATTACAACACCTATAGGCATCCCCAAGTTTGGTTATTCTGCCTGGGCACGGGAGGCGGATGGGTTTCGTAACCGACTAAAGGCGCGCGTGTTCTATATCAAACCAAAACAAGGGGAGCCCGTTGCTATTGTTCAGGCAGACCTGCCAGCAAGTTCTTTAATTCTTCATCACCGTGTTGCTGAACTCATTGCTGAAAAAACGGATATCGCCTCTCATAATATGTCGATTCATGTTACCCATACGCATAGTGGCCCAGGCCACTTTTTAGCGAGTGATTTCTATAATACATTTGGAACCAATAAACCGGGTTTTGACCCGAAGGTGTTTGAGTTTTTAGCACAACAAATGGCAGACGGGTTGATCGACGCTTATGAAAATCGCCGGCCTGCAAAAGTAGCCGTTGGTGTGAAAAATATTTATGGCGCAACGAAAAACCGTTCAATCGGTGCTTATGTTGCCAACAATAATATTGTGGATACATCGGAATCCATTGATGCTGCTGAGCGTGCTGTTAATCCATCAATGACAATGGTGAGAATTGATATAGAAAATGATGCGGGGGACTTTGTTCCTGCGGGGGCCTTTTCGAGTTTTTCTGTTCACGGCACAGGGATTCCCGCTTTTACTCGACCATACCATGGTGATGTCTGGACGTATTATCAGCGAGAATTACAATGGTTTGTCGACAAGCAATATCACACCATGTCACCGATGATACATGGTGCCTTTGAGGCTACACATGGGGATAATAACCCAAATTATCGGCCTGGGCTGCGAGGAGATTTGGAAACCCGACGCGTGGGTATGATGTTGGGTGTTGCTGCGATTGAGTTATTTCAATCATTGGACCGCTCCTTAAAAGATGACGTTACGGTTATTTCTGCGATGCGTGAACTTAATGTCTTGGCGCTTGATGATGAGGCATCTGATGATTTGTGTGACCGTGCATTGGTGGGAGCTGCATTGGTGGGTGCAGCTAAGGGGGATGAGATTTTTCCAATCAGTTATATTGCCCCGTTTAAAGCAGGAGCTCCGGCACAAGCTCAGCCCGATGAATGCCACGCAGAAAAGAATCGAATGTTATCAGGGTTGCAAGGCTGGGGTTTAGAGCCTGAACGTTATCCTCATTTGCTTTCTGTTAGTGGTTTTCAAATTGATAATTTAGTGATGATAGGGGTGCCATTTGAGGTGACGTTTGAATCGGGGAACCGTATCCAGGCAGCCATTAGTGATGCCTTGTTTGAGAATAAATCAGCCGTGCAACATATTGTGGTGGCAAGTCACACCAATGGGTTTATGGGGTATAGCACAACACGAGAAGAGTATGCACAGCAGTGGTATGAAGGTGGACATACCATTTATGGTCCTGGCACGACGCAATTTTTGGCAAAGGAGTCTGCACGTTTGGCTGCAGATATGATTCGGCAGCCGGGTTTTTCTGACATGCCATCAACCTGGACGTTGGGATTGGCCTCTCACAGCTTTTTCCCCGAAGAGGTTGCAGTGACAGGGGGACAAAAAGAGGTGGTTGCCCCAAATTTTGAAGAGGCAGGTAGTAATAAAGAGCCCTATTGGTCGTCGGTATTCTTAGGCGTGAACCCATCGAAACTGGTTTTACATGAACCGTTGTTATCAATACAATGGCGACTAGATGATTCTCAAGTGTGGTCTACGCTACAGGTGAATGGCATTGAGGTAAATGACCAAGGTTATGATATGCAAATTCGTCATATCGATGATGAGGGTGCTGGCATGTCTCGATATGAACTCCGTTGGTTTAACCCGGGGTTGGCTGGGCCATCGGGGTTGTTCCGATTTGCCGTTCAAGGGCGAGCAGGTTTGCCTGAGTACCATTCAACGGAGTTCACTTTTGATCTGTAGTTTGTGGAGGTATTGACGGAGATTTTATGACAACTGTAAACGATGTAATGGGTAAATTGTTTGAATTTTCTCATCAGCCTGCGAATGAATTATCAATAACGCAATGGAAGGCGTTGTTTGATGATGAACGGGCGAATTGGCAGCATTCGATTGATCAAGCTTTGTTGGGTGGTGTATTAGCTGACCGAACTGCATTTGCATTTTCTTCAGGCTATCTTTCTGCATTGCGTTTGATGTTTCCGAACTTTATTCATGATGGCTTTGCATCACTTTGTGTCACTGAAGAAGAAGGGAATCATCCTAAAGCGATCAAGGCAACGCTAAAAAAACAGGGTGGTCAGTGGGTGTTAAATGGGTTAAAAACCTTTGTGACAGGTGGTTGTGATGCAGAGCAGCTTTTTATTGCTGCAACCACGGATGAGGTGGTCGATGGTCGTCAACAGATTCGAGTAATTAGAGTGTTGGTGGGACAGCAGGGGATGTTGGTAACAGCATTGCCAACATTGCCGTTTGTACCTGAAGTGAGCCATGCTACGGTTCGGTTTGAAAATGCGGTAATAAACGCTACGGATATTTTGTCTGGTGATGGATATTCTGATTATGTAAAACTTTTTCGCACCATTGAAGATATTCATGTATCAATGGCCATTCTTGGTTATGTTGCACGTACAGCGATTTTACATCAGTGGCCGACGCTTCTGGTTGAGCAAATTTTAGCGTTAATTCTTAGTCATAGACAATTAGGATTAATGGACCCTGGTTGCACAATGACGCATCTTGTTTTGGCGGGTGCTCGCCAACAAATGGAAGTGCTGCTTGAGTGCGTGGGGGTTGAATGGGAAAAGGCGGATAAGAAAGGCTTTGAGTCTTGGGAGCGGGATAAGGCTCTGTTAAAAATAGCGGGTAAAGCAGGAAGTCAGCGCAGGAAGAATGCCTGGGCTGCTATTGATTTATCCCAAAAGTGTTAAACATAGAGATGATGCTGCCGTGTAAGATGATACGATGGAACTCTGCCATTTGCTGAGGGGTCTCTTTTCTGCCATTCAGCATCCAGGCTCGAAGTACTTGGAAGGATGAACCGGTAATGTGTTCAATTAAATATTCCATAATATAACCTTCCGGATAGGCGATATTATTTTCTCGTAAAGCATTGCCAGAGAGCCGTGTTATATAGCGTTTCAAACGTTGTAACACCAGGTGATCCAAGTTAACCGATAGGACTAAATCAAGTTTTTCTGCATTATTGTTCCAGGTTTGAAAGAGCTCAAGAGAGATTCTGTATACTTCATCCATATTGATAATGACGGGAGAAACTTTCTCAAAAAACTCTTCAAATACATCATCAATAATACTCAGCAGCAACTCATCTTTTGATGTCACGTAGGCATAAAATGTTTGCCTGGCTATGCCTGCTTCTTTTGCAATGTCCCCGACACTGATTTTTTCATAGGGCATTGTTTGACATAGGGTTGTCAATGCGGACATTAGGGCATCTAACTTGTCAGTATTGCTCAATTCACTATGCTCTTTCAGTGGCTTGGGTACGTACCAGGGGGATGCGTGAGGGCATCTAAAACGTATTAATAGGCTATCTATGAATATTCGGATGAATATAAAGATATGTAAACCTTTTATCTAGATCGCATAGACGTATTGAGTGATTTATAAGGGTGCCGAGTGAAAAAACCATTAAAACCATCAAGTAAATTGATTGTCTGGTGGGCTGGCGTGATTTTACCGTCTGTAGGCTAGTAAATCTCGTAGGCTGAATTAGAATGTGCTGTTATATTCCTAAATCATTGCAACCATAACAAGAAGTTAGCTATCTATGTCAGATATGAGTGCTGAAGGGGTCGAACAGCTACCTCTGAAAGACTATACCGAAAAAGCGTATTTGGATTACTCCATGTACGTTATCTTAGACCGCGCATTGCCTCACCTTGGCGATGGTCTAAAACCTGTACAACGACGCATTGTGTATGCAATGTCAGAGTTAGGGTTGAAGGCGTCTGCAAAATTTAAAAAGTCAGCTCGTACTGTCGGTGATGTGTTGGGTAAATATCACCCGCATGGAGACTCGGCGTGTTATGAGGCCATGGTGCATATGGCTCAGAACTTCAGTTATCGTTATCCCTTGGTGGATGGACAGGGTAACTGGGGTGCGCCAGATGACCCTAAATCCTTTGCGGCTATGCGTTATACCGAGTCAAAGCTGACAAAGTATTCTGAGATCTTGTTAAAAGAGCTCGGCCTTGGCACGGTGGAATGGCAACCTAACTTTGATGCGTCCCTAGATGAGCCAATGGATTTACCGGCACGTCTTCCTAATGTGTTGCTTAATGGTTCCATGGGTATTGCTGTGGGTATGTCTACGGATATCCCTCCTCATAATCTTCGAGAGGTGACAAGCGCCTGTATTCGGTTGCTGGAAGATCCCGGTTGTTCATTGGATGATTTGTGTGAATTGGTTCAGGGGCCGGATTATCCGACAGAAGCCGAAATCATCACCTCAAAAAATGACATCATCAAAATGTACGCTACGGGCAAAGGCTCTATGCGTATGCGGGCGGTGTATCAAGATGAATCTGGGGATATTGTGGTTACTGCATTGCCTCATCAGACATCTGGTGCCAAAGTACTTGAGCAAATTGCGGCTCAGATGAATGCGAAAAAGTTACCCATGGTGGCGGATTTACGTGATGAGTCTGATCATGAAAACCCTACACGATTGGTTATAGTACCTCGATCGAACCGTGTGGATGTTGAAGGTTTGATGGCGCATTTGTTTGCGACCACGGATCTTGAAAAAACCTATCGTGTTAACTTGAACATGATTGGTAACAATGGTCGCCCGGCTGTAAAAGGGTTGTATGAGATCCTTACTGAGTGGCTAGAGTTTCGAATTGCAACGGTTACTCGTCGATTACAATATCGGTTGGATAAAGTTGTTGAGCGGCTACATAAGTTAGAAGGTTTATTAATTGCCTTTCTGAATATTGATGAAGTGATTCGTATTATTCGGACGGAAGATAAACCCAAACCCGTTCTGATGGAACGTTTTGCTATTTCTGATAGTCAAGCTGAAGCCATTCTTGAATTAAAACTACGTCATCTCGCCAAACTGGAAGAGATGAAGATTCGTGGTGAGCAAGCAGAGTTAGAAAAAGAGCGTAACGGGTTAGAAAAGACCTTGGGTTCTCATGCGCGTTTGAAAAAGCTGATTGTTAAAGAACTTAAAGAAGATATGGCGTTGTACGGTGATGACCGCCGTTCACCGATTGTTGCTCGTGGTGAAGCGAAAGCAATGAGTGAGACAGATCTTATTTCTGCGGATCCAGTTACCGTTGTAATTTCTACCAAAGGGTGGGCGCGGGCTGCTAAAGGGCATGAAATTGACCCGACGTCGTTGAATTACAAATCGGGTGATGAATATAAGGCATCGGCCTTAGGAAAGAGCAATCAGCCTGTTATCCTTATTTGCAGCAGTGGGCGAAGCTATTCTGTACCAGCACATACCTTGCCTTCTGCACGGGGGCAGGGAGAGCCATTAACGGGGCGCTTGTCGCCACCTTCAGGGGCAACCTTTGATGGGGTATTGATGGGTGATGAGTCTCAGCGTTATTTGATGGCGTCTGATGCGGGTTATGGTTTTGTGATGAAATTGGGCGATGCAATTACCAAGAACAAGAACGGTAAGGCACTTATCAATTTACCAAAAGGTGCACGTGTATTGCAGCCTAAGCTGATCACAAAGCTGGATACTGATTATTTGGTGGCAGTGACGAACGAAGGGCGAATGTTATTATTCCCTCTTGCCGAGTTGCCTGAATTGGCACGGGGTAAGGGTAATAAAATCATAGGTATACCGGGTGCACGTGTTGCGGAGCGGGAAGAATTTGTGATTGACGTAGAAACCATTGCTGAAAAAGACATTTTAGTGATCTACGCCGGTAAGCGACACATTAACTTGAAGCATTCGGATCTTGAGCATTACTTTGGCGAGCGGGGGCGACGGGGTAATAAGTTGCCTAGGGGATTCCAAAAAGTGGATAGAATTGATATTAAGAGAAAAGAACCGAAGGGTTAGCGTTGGTAAATAACCCCATAAAAAAGCCGCCTCCAATCTGATTTGGATGGCGGTTTTTTTATGGGGCATAACGTATTGTACAATACAGGTCTCTACGCCATTATTGTTTTACCGTTTCTATATCCAATATCAGCTCTACCTGAGTAGAAGCGGGGCCTAGGTTAAAATCAATCCCGTAATCTTTTAATGTCAATGTTGTTGAGCCACTGAAACCGTGACGGTAACCACCCCAAGGGTCTGTGCCACCACCGATGTGAGTCACTGGGATCTCAATAGTGTTTGTGATGCCGTGCAACGTTAAATAGCCTTTTAATACCCCAGAGTTGTCCCCTGAAATACTAATGGATGTACTTTTAAACGTAGCATTAGGGTATTTTTTTACATCGAGAAAGTCTGTGCCTCTAAGGTGCTTGTCTCTTTCTGCATGATTACTGTTGATGCTAGAAGTATCGATGGAGACTTCAATTTTTGAGTTCTCTGGGGCTTTTTCATCAAGCATCAAGGTGCCATCAAACGTGTCAAAACGACCATATAACCAGCTATACCCTAAGTGTTTGATTTTAAACTTAATCGATGCATGGGCTCCTTTAGTGTCAATTTTGTAGGTGTCTGTGGCAGCATATGTATTGCTAATAGTTGCTATGTTTATGAATATAAAAATAGCGGTTAAAAGGCGGGTAGTTCGTTTAATTATCATGGTTGTTTCCTTTGTGAGTTGTTTTTGTTTTGGTGTTTGAATTGGTTAGGGATGTCATACGACGTAAGGTCTCGTCTTTATCAATGACATGATGTTTGATAGCCGCTAATGCATGAATGGTGCTTAGACTTATTAACGTTAATGCTAAGTAGTAATGAACCTCTCCTGCAATATCTTCTTGATTCTCAATGTTGGTAAGGGTTGCTGGTATTTCAAACCAACCAAATACCTCAATAACCCGCCCGTCAGCGGTTGAAATGAGGTATCCGCTCACCATAATACATGCCATTAAAACATAGAGCAGGACGTGGGTGAGTTGAGCTAGTTTTTTTTCAATGGCAGTGTGTGTTGAGAGTGGTTGAAGTTTGATATTGGTTAGTTTCCAAATTACTCGAAAAATAAATACCCCTGCCAGCAGTATGCCAATCGATTTGTGAATAGAGGGGGCTTGATTATACCAGGCGTCGTAATACCCAAGAGAAGTCATCCATAAGCCAAGGCCGAATAACCCGACAATCGTTATCGTCATTGCCCAATGGAGCAGAATGCTAATGAGTCCATAGTGTTGAGGTTGATTGGTGATTTTTATTCTGTTGATGATGTGATTAAACCCGCTTTAATTGTGTGCTTATGTTCGTTGAAGGTGAAGCGTTTTGTTATGAGTTCAGAGGTCTTGGTGCAACTTTACTTTAGGTGAATGTCAGCTATATATCAGTTAGTTCTATTTCAATATTTAGTAGGCTTAGCTTGTATAACAAACAGTATGACAACACTACGGGCGTAAAGTGGCAATTGTAGGCCTAGCACCTACTATTAGTTCTTAATAAAAATATAATTAAAGAGCGGTGTAAGCCTAAGGCTTTGAATATGAATAAGGCGCCTACGTTAGACACGTTTTTCAAAAATGATCCATCAGAACTTAAAATGCCACCCTATTTCCTTTATCTTGTTGTGGTTATTTGTGTTTCTCCTTTTGTTCTTTCTTTGTTTGGTGTGAACTTTGGCTCTGTGGGTAAACCCTTTGATTTGGCCGCTGCAGCAGATTGGCCAAAGCATCAACAGTTGGATGCTTTTTTTTACCGGCTAACAGGGGCATTTTCTCATACGATTTTGGAATGGTCAGCATTCAGTGCTGCTCTGTTTACGACGGCATTGGCATTTAGCCATTATGTTATGTCGAAGGACTACACTACACCGGTTATTGGCGCTGCGTTATTCTTAGCGGGCTGCATGGATGCGTTCCATACTCTGGCTGCCGCAAGACTGATAGAAGCGGTTGCTGACAACCGGAATCTGATTCCATTTACATGGGCTATTTGCCGAATATTTAATGCCTTGATTCTCATTGGAGGTGTTAGTTTATTACTGATTCGAAAGCCGAGCGTTGGATCGGGAAACCTTAAGTTTCTAGTGTCGATATTTGTCGTGTCTACAATAGTGGCTTACGGTATTATCCACTACTGTGCTGTCAGTGCCTCTTTGCCACAGACGCAATACCCCGATAATTTGATTACTCGGCCCTATGATGTTGTGCCTTTAGTTCTGTTTATCTTTGCTGGGTGTTTTCTTTTTCCCTACTTCTACAAAAAACAACCCAGTGTGTTTGCTCATGCTTTAGTGATTGCAATGATTCCTGAGGTGGTGGTGGAGTTACATATGGCGTTTGGTTCCAGCTCCTTGTTTGATCACCACTTTAATATCGCACATTTTCTTAAGATATTTGCTTATGTCGTGCCTTTTTGTGGGTTGCTAGTGGATTATATTCATACCTACAAAGAAAAAGAAAATGAAGTAGACGAGCGTAAAAAAGCTGAAGTTGCTTTGCAGCGGTATACCGAAGAATTAAAACGTTCTAACGAGGAATTGGATAAATTTGCCCATATAGCCTCTCACGATTTAAAAGCACCTTTACGAGGAATTGACCATTTAGCGACTTGGATAGAAGAGGACAAAGAGGATGCAGAGGCGTTAGATGAACATGTTTCAATGATGCACCAACGGATATCTCGAATGGAAAAATTGTTAGATGACTTGTTAGCGTACTCTAGCATTGGTAAATATGAACAGTCTTTGGCTAACGTGGATGTTTTGAAGATAGCGCAGCAGTTGTTTGAGCTATCTTCCCCCCCTTCAGGGTTTACTTTGCAACTTAAGGGTAAGCTACCAGTTTTTACCGCCGAGCTTGCACCGTTGGAAACGGTACTGCGCAATTTGATTGGAAATGCGATTAAGCACCATGATAATGGTAAGGGAAAAATCACCGTGTCGGTACAGCAAAAAGGCGGTGCGGCTGAAATTATCGTAGCCGATGATGGGCCGGGGATTGAAAGTCAGTACCATGAGAAAATATTTGAGGTGTTTCAAACGCTTGAGCCTCGAGACTCAGTGGAAGGTAGTGGTATTGGTTTGGCCTTAGTGAAAAAAATTGTAGAACGTCAAGGTGGTGTTATTCAGATCAAGTCTGAACTTGGAAAAGGCACTCAAATGATTGTACATTGGAAAATGGAAAGTAGGCTCTCTGGAGATAGTCATGTCGAAGTTGTCAGTCAATAAATCAAAAATAGATTTGGAATTTAGAAACGATTTGGAGAATATTGATTTGTACCAACATGTTATCGAAAGTATTCCTTTGCCAATATTGATAGTTGATCTTGAGGGGCAGGTTATATTTGGTAATTCAGAGGTGTCGCAGCTGTTAGGTTATTCTATTTCTGAATTAATCCAGGCGCCGATTGGACGTTTGATACCTGACTGTACGGATGTCTTCCTTGCCTTTCGGAATGGATATTTCAGCAAGAGTAAAGAGCCGCTTTATTTTGGAAAAACGAAAAGTATTAAAATACCGAGAAAGGACGGCAGTGCTCTTTACATTAATTTAAAACTCACCTCTTTTGATGTTGAAGAGGGGCGGTTTGTGATGGTTTCACTGATTGACATAAGTGATCATCAGCGGGTGGAGTCGGAACTTACTCGCTCAAATAATGAGTTGGATCAATTTGCGTATGTCGCCTCCCATGACTTGAAGGCCCCGTTACGTGGCATTGATAATCTGGTGACCTGGATATCAGAAGATATTGAGGACAAAGACCTTGTTACTGACCACTTGCAGATGATGCGTATTCGACTTCAACGTATGCGGGCGCTGCTTGATGATTTGTTAGAATACTCCCGTGTTGGTAAAGTTGAGTATGATGTGAGTAATGTTGATGTTCATTACGTGATAAAAGACTTATTTCAGCAGTCCTCTCCACCTAAGCAGTTTTGCTTGGAGTTTGATGGTGAGAACATTACGTTTGATGTATTAGCAACGCCTTTTACTCAAGTTCTGAGAAACCTTATTAATAATGCGATCAAACATAATGATAAGGAGAATGGTATTATTAACGTTGAGGTTAAGGAGGAGGGGGGATTTGTTCATATAGATATAAAAGATAATGGCCCTGGTATAGAAGAGCAATATTACGAAAAGGTATTTGGCATGTTTGAAAAGCTAAAATCTAAGGATGATGTTGAAGGTAGTGGCATGGGGTTGGCAATGGTTAAAAAAATAACGGAGTCGCAAGGAGGGGCGATTAACGTTAAATCAATAGTTGGTGAAGGTTCGGTGTTTTCAGTTGTCTGGCCTAAACACCAGGAATGTGATCATTGTTAGGGAGGGTTGAATCATGGGAACAGTGAAACCGCTCAGAGTTTTGGTTGTTGATGACGACAAACTGGATCGTATTGCGGTTAGACGAGCTTTATCGAAAGTAAAAAATGTAATAGATATTAGTGAGGCAGCGACGTTCGAAGAGGCTACATCTTTACTCCTAGAAGAAAATTATGACTGTTTACTTTTTGATTATCGCCTGGGTGGTAAAAATGGTATTGAATTAATTCAGTTAATACAAAACGAGGGGCTAAGCCATGCACCTATCGTAATGTTAAGTGGTATTGACGATGAATTTGTTATGTTAAATTGCTTGAAAGAAGGGGCTCAAGATTTTCTATTAAAATCGGAGATCACAACCCATTCTTTAGTTCGAGCCATTCGTTATGCTCAGGAAAGAAAGCAAATATCACTACAAATGCGATTTTTGGCTCAGCATGATATGTTAACCGGTTTAGCCAATCGCTCATTATTTATTGAGAGTGTAAGGCAGGCGATTGCACGGTCTCAAAGAGATAATACCTATTTTGCTATCATGTTTATTGATGTAGATAATTTTAAAAGTGTTAATGATACATTAGGACATGAAGCGGGTGATGAGCTATTAACAACAATTGCAGACCTCATTAAGTCAGCTCTTCGTGACAACGATGTGGTGGGGCGATTAGGTGGTGATGAGTTTTCAGTGTTAATTGAAGGGGTAGAAAAGCAAGGGTCACTCATCAAAATTGCCCAGCAATTGGTTGAGGCGATTAGAGAACCCATCACTATTCAAGGTAAGCTAATTCATACGAGCATTAGTCTTGGAATCGCGACTTATCCTACGTGTTCTTCTGATGTATCTGCTCTTATAAAGTGTGCTGATTTGGCAATGTATAAAGCCAAGCAAAGTGGACGCAACGGTTATTGTTTTTATTCAGATGACCTTCAAATGCTTGCTGATGAATACGTTACTTTAAAAACAGACCTTCACAAGGCATTAAAGTGTAAAGAATTTGAATTGTACTATCAGCCACAGATTAATGTTTCAGATGGTACCATTGCTGGAGTAGAGGCATTGATTCGGTGGAATCACCCGGTTCGCGGTATGGTATCTCCTGACGAATTTATACCGGTGGCAGAAACCGTGGGTTTAATTAATGACATTGGCGACTGGGTTATTGAAGAAGCCTGTCAGCAGCTTCAGCGTTGGTTGTCAGAATACAAAGACTTGCATTTAGACTTGGTTGTCGCAATCAATGTATCGGCCTATCAACTTCGTCAATTATCATTTAAAAAGAATGTTTTTAATACCGTTAAGAAGTATGGGCTTCCCTTTCGTCAGGTTGAACTGGAATTGACCGAGAGTGCCGTTATTGAAGATGTTGAACGTTGTGCAACGAAGTTGAAGGACTTGTCGGGGAAAGGCATTCAAGTGGCTATTGATGATTTTGGTACGGGCTTCTCCTCCTTTCGTCACCTTCAGTTATTGCCCTTAAAAACGTTAAAAATTGATAAAATATTTATCGATGAAATTTGCACGGTGCAAAAAAGCCGTGAAATTGTTAAATCTATGATTATGATGGCTCATGCTCTTGATATGGATGTTGTTGCAGAAGGTGTAGAAACGGAGAGCCAAGCCTCGTTACTAAAAATATTGGGGTGCGATAAACTACAAGGTTACTATTTCAGTAGGCCTTTGAAGCTTCAGGACATGAACCGATTGTTGGAGAGCCCTGGGACCATTGCCATTATCAAGGATGCATCAGAACATCTGTTGACCGGAGATGCTGCGATGAAAAGTACCTTTTCCACTAATAAAAAAAAAGGCCCTTTTACCATTCTGTTAGTGGATGATGACGATCTTGATGCAAAAGCTATTGAGAGGAGCTTAAGAAAACAGGATGACCCGCCAAAGCTGGTACGTGTTGTTAACGGATTTCAAGCATTAGAAAAGTTAAAAGAACAATCCTCAGCAGGATCTCCTTATTTAGTGTTGCTGGATATTAATATGCCGAAAATGGGTGGGATAGAATTTCTTGATGCGGTACGTAGGGATCCAAATTTGCATCGTAGTACGGTATTTGTTTTGACAACGTCGATAGAAGAAAAAGATAAGTTATCGGCGTATAATTATCACGTGGCGGGTTATATCGTAAAATCGGATGCTGGCCCTGATTATTGCCATTTGTCTAAAATGATTAAGCACTATCAAAACACCGTGAGTCTACTACACTGATATGCTGATGTTATAGCGGGTATTCCAATAATAAAAATATGAACAAACCTTAATAGGAAAAAACATGAGTCAAAACAAGGCGGAAGTTACATTGCTGGTTGTTGAGGATGATGATCTAGATGCGATGGCAATCAAACGAACGTTTAAAAAATTAAAAGTAGCAAATAACCTCGTAAGGGCAAAAGATGGGGTTGATGCCTTGGAGTATTTACGAGGTGAAAATGGCAAGGACAAAATTGCCAAACCTTTTATGGTATTACTTGATCTCAATATGCCTCGAATGAATGGTATCGAACTTCTCCAAACGATGCGAATGGATGATGAGCTTAAGGACAGTATTGTTTTTGTGCTCACCACTTCAGCAACGGATAAAGATAAAGTGGCAGCTTATGATAATAATGTCGCTGGTTATATCGTCAAATCGGATATAGAAAGCAGTTTTTTGGAGGTGATTGAGTTATTAGATTGTTATTGGAAAATTGTTGCGTTACCACGCTAAGTTGGTAGCTGCTTAAACACCTAATGGTTTTATAATGAGTTGAATAAATTTGAGTGATACTTATCGACTGCTTCTTTGTGATGATGACACTATTGATCGCTTGGCTGTTATACGAGAGCTTAAGGGGTGTGATGTTGAATTTGTTGAGTGTAGCAGCGCCAAGCAGGCTTTTGAATCCCTCTCACGCGGAGAGTATGACTGCGTATTGCTTGATTATCGTTTGCCGGATACGGACGGTTTATCTGCACTTAAAAACATCGTGCAACAGCAATTAACAACAGCCCCAATAATTATACTCAGCGGCCTGGAGGATGAGACGTTAGCGGTAGAATGTTTAAAATTTGGCGCTCAAGACTACATTTTGAAGTCAGTACTAAAGAAAGAGACATTGTTACGATGCATTCGTTATGCCCGAGAGCGTAAGCAGCTAGAACGTCAGCTGCAAACAGCATTATCTGAGGCACAGGCGGCGAATTATGCAAAAGTTGAATTTCTTGCCAATATTTCTTATGTGTTACGCACACCATTAACATCAATTATTGGGTTTCTTGCTCGAGTATTAAAAAATGCACAGAGTCTTCTGGGTGAAAAAAACTATTTTGCTTTGAAGACTGCTTATGAAAATGCAGAGCACCTTCTTGAGTTAGTTAGTGCAATTCAAGATCTGTCAAAAATTGAAACCGGCGAAATGAAGCTGAATTTGACGGCAATGGACATCTGTGGATCCTTAAGAGACTTGCAGCGGGTGATGGCTCCTATTGCAGAGAAAAACAATACAGAGATATTGCTAGATTTGCCGGTTGATGATGTGCTGGTAAAAGTTGATCCCGTTAAAATTGCGCAGATTATGTCAAACCTTGTATCTAATGCCATTAAATTTACACACAACGGTACTGTAACCTTGACGTTGTCATTAACAAAAATCGGCGAGCAGCAAGGCACGTTAAGTTTGAAAGTAAGTGATACAGGTATTGGTATAACGGAAGAGGATCAGAAAAAACTAAGCCATCACTTTTCTCAGTCAACCCACAATTTTGTTAACCTTGGCCAAGGTACTGGGCTTGTGATGGTTAAAGAATATGTACAAATTCATGGTGGAAATGTGTTGGTTTCGAGTAATTTAGGTGACGGTAGTATATTTAGTGTAAAAATCCCCACGAGCCTTGAATTTGGTATAACTAATACTGCCTCGCCATAAACTTCCTTGACGGGGCAGTATTAGGAGAAAGGCTTTATTGCGCGCCTTTGCTCTTTAGCAGCTCAACAAACTCTAGGAAGTTGCTGTTACCTTCAATAAAGCTGACAAACGATTGGTCTTGGGCATTCTTGGCGTTGATGTCGCGGCCGTCTGCTAAGAACATTTCTAGGAATGTGGCAAAATATTCAATCGGCAAACCGCGGTAAGCCTTTGTTAATACGTAAAAATCGACAGATTCCTCGCCATAAGGTTTTAGGGTAAGAAAGCGGCGGATTTTCTCATCGTTCATTTCTTCGTCAATTACTTTGACTTTATCTTTTTTCAGCATCTCATAACCTATATGACTGGGGGCAGAATACGTGCGGCGGCTATCATACCAGAATCTTTTCCTGCGATGAACTCCGGTGGCCGAGAGCCACTGCCGGTTATCTGAATAAGCACTAATTCGTTACGGTTTTGTTATTCATTATCAAGTAAAACAGCAATCCAATGGGTGTCTTGGTTACTTTCAAGGGCAATTTTAACAATCATTGTCAGCGGAATAGAGAGCAGCATACCAACGGGGCCAAGAATCCAGCCCCAAAAGACTAACGATAGAAATACGACTAAGGTGGATAACCCTAGGCCTTTGCCTAAAAAGCGGGGCTCTATTATGTTGCCCATAATAATATTTACGGCCACATAGCCCCCGGCGGAGAGGGCGGCGGTACTAGGCCCCCATTGTATGAAGGCAAGAAGAACGGCTGGAACGGCTGCGATAATGGAGCCAATGTTGGGTACAAAATTCAGCATAAAGGCCAACAGGGCCCATAAAATTGGGTAATCAACGTCTAGAGCCCACAACCAGACACCAATAATGAGGCCTGTGGCCAGGCTGACCCAGGATTTTATAATAAGGTATTGTTTGACCGAATTGTTGAAAGCATTAAAGGAGCGGAAGGTATGGTTGGGGTCATTCATTGCTCGGCGATACTTTTTGGGAAATGAAGATGCCTCAAAGAGAATAAATAATACAGTTAGGAAGATTAAGAATGAATCAGTAAGGGCACCACCTAGACCAGATAACACCTTTTTCACCATATCCATTACGGCGCCAGGGTTGATTTGTTCCTTTAGGACAAGAGAGGGGATTTCAATGCCAAAGGAGCTGAGCCAGATTGCTAGGGATTCTTTTTCTGCGTGTAGCCTTTCTTGGTAATGCGGTAGCTGATCTGCAAAGTCACTAACGGATGCGCCAACGATAGCGGATATAACGGTGCCACCTAAGACAAACGTTGTAATAACCAGGGTTACGGCTAAGGCAGTGGGAAACTTACGTTGTTCTAACCAAAAAATAGGGGGCGCACATAAGATGGCAATAAACCCAGATAAAAGGAAAGGAACGATAATCTCTGCGCTGTTTTTCATACCTGCCACAATGATAATAAAGCAGGCAGAACCGAGTAATATGCGTAAAGCTGGACTGAGACCTTGGATGGGTTGCATTGGTTACCCTTGTTTGGTTTCAGTGGTTGTATTTGTTGGCGCTTGCTGATTTTTTTCAGGTTCTTGCTGTGAGGTGATTGTTTCGCGTTCCGGTTCCTGTTTTTTACAGTGTGCCGAATGTTTGTCTTCTAGGTTGTTCACTCGCATCAGTTGTTTAAGGGATTCAACGTAAGCAGACTTTCTTTCCGAGTAATCAATTAACCCCTCCGCTAGAAAGCAGCCGTTAACAGCTTCACCGCTTTTTCGTTGTGTGAAGCGATTGTCGCGTAAGATCACGTAGGACGGGTGGCTATTCAGGTTTTGCATATAACTAGCGATAGATTCCGCGGCAGACTGGAAACGTTTTACTTCATGATGCTGCCCATGGCCGCGTTGAGACGGTACAAGGCCGCAACCTTGACTAAAGCACCACTGGCCAAATAAATTATTCCCCTTCACTGCGAAACGTGATGTTCCCCATGCGCTTTCAATGGCTGCCTGTGCAAGGACCAGTGATGGGGGTAGGCCGTCAACTTTTGATAGCAGGGATTGTTTTATCTGTGTATCTGTGGGTTTTAGTCTGTATTGCATTGCCAGTTGTTTGATCTGTACTGATGGTGATTGCATGTTTTGCTTGCTGATATAGCGACGTAGCTCTTGGAGTTTTGTATTTTCAGCATGAATAAATGGCGATAGGTAATCAAAGAAAGCCTTCTTTCGCGCTTTGATATCGGTAATAGCGGCAAAATTTGGAATGTCTGCTTGCCAGGTTTCTTGTTGGCTTGTTGTTGATATCTCTTGGGGGAGCTCGAGTATATGGCGAGTTACTGACACATGAACAATGAAGAAGGTGAGTAATAATGACAATGAAATGGCAAGTGTGATTTTAGGGTTCATAAGCAGTTCTTATTTTAGGGCGGGGTGGTTTTGGGTATAAAGTTATTTTTATGGCAGCCGATAAGAACTATACATACAAACGGGATTCCCAAAAAGATAATACTTGAGATAACCTTATGAAATTTTCACGTTTTTTTCGATCAAACAAACAAAAGGCTACAGCGACTCCGTTGGTCTGCCAAAAAACGTATTTGAGATTATTTCAGTTAAAGCGCGCTCACCGACTTATGTGGCTACGAGCGGAAGGGGATAGTAATACGTATCAAACGGTGATTTTACACGTTGATACAGAAGAGCCGTTTATTCTTATTGATGAGCCTTTCCCTGTTGATGGAGTATTAGAGGGGCTTATCGGAAAAGACGTGACATTGATGTTTAATGAAGATGGGTTGCAGCAAGAGATGTGTTGTCAGCTAATCGGGCGAGCGGGAGGCGAGGGTTCAAGTCTTTATCAGTTGTCCTATCCTGAAAGTGTGGGTGCAAGACAACGTCGAGAAATGTACCGTTTGCCTGTTGAAACGACAAATCATGTACGTATTAACTCGGATAGTTTGAGTCATTGGGTGCCAGAGGAAGATGGTTTGGTTGTTGCCCCTGTGGTTTTGGATATTTCCGTATCGGGTATGCGTTGGGCGGTACCGGGCAATCGTCAGTTAGATGTCTATGCAGGAAAAACACTGACAGCCTTAGATGTGTGGGTTGTGGGTTGTGGTGAGTTTACGGTGGATTTTGACGTGACTCACAGTCAATGGGTTCCCTCGTTAGATAGTACGCAATCTGATCATACCGTGGTAGGTGGTAGTTTTGTTGGGTTGGGCGTAAGGCAAAAACAGCAGCTGGAGCGGTACATAACATTAATTCAACGACAGCAGTGTCGAGAGAAACGAGATGACCGGTTGTTGGCGGCCTAAAATTTTTCGGGGTACAATGGCGGTTGTCGATATTTGAATAAGGTTACTGCCACGTGCATGAAATTCTACTGATTAACGTTTCCGGGCCCGATAAACCAGGGGTGACATCTTCTATTAGTGAGATTCTTGCCCGTTATGAAGTCAATATACTTGATGTTGGGCAGGCGGTGATTCATAACACACTGTCTCTTGGTATGGTTGTGGATGTTCCTACTGACGCTGAAGCGTCACCTATTTTGAAAGATATTTTATTTCGTTGCCATGAATTAGATATGGCAGTGCGATTTACACCGATCGATACCGATAACTATGAAGAGTGGGTCTCCGAGCAAGGCAAAGCACGTTATATTGTTACCTTGTTGTCACGAGTCGTGACCTCTCAGCAGATTGCTGCGATTACCAATATTGTTGCTGCCAATGAACTAAATATTGATAATATCAACCGTTTGTCTGGGCGTATTTCTCTAGATAACACGAACCAAGACCAAAAAGCCTGTGTTGAGTTTTCTGTTCGTGGTGTTCCTAAGGATATTAATGCTATGCGAGCGGAGTTTTTGTCCGTCGCTCAGAAGCTGGGTGTAGATATCGCCTTTCAGAAAGACAATGCATATCGTAGAAATCGCCGTTTGGTGTGTTTTGATATGGATTCGACCCTGATTGAGGCAGAAGTAATCGATGAGTTAGCAAAACATGCTGGTGTAGGGGATCAGGTAGCCGCTATTACCGAGCAAGCGATGCTGGGAGAGATTGACTTTACCGAGAGTTTTCGCCGTCGCGTTGCGCTGTTGAAAGGTCTGGATGAATCCGTATTAAAGACGATAGCTGAGCAGTTACCCATAACTGAAGGCGCGGAACGCTTAATTAGTACACTGAAAGCCCTAGGTTATAAAACCGCAATTTTGTCGGGAGGTTTTACCTATTTTGGACATTACCTTCAGCAGAGACTGGGCATTGATTATGTACATGCCAATGAGCTGGCGATTGAAAATGGAAAGGTAACCGGTGAAGTAAAAGGTATTGTTGTAGATGGGTTACGCAAAGCGGAGCTATTACGTGAGCTGGCTGCGTTGGAAAACCTCAACTTGGAGCAGGTTATCGCGGTTGGAGATGGAGCGAATGATCTACCTATGCTGAATTTGGCGGGTTTAGGCATCGCATTTAGAGCCAAGCCGATTGTGAAGGAAAGTGCCGAGCAAGCGATATCGACACTTGGGCTGGATGGTATTTTGTATTTGCTGGGTGTTCGAGATAGAGATAGCGAAGAGCTATTAATGAAGTAACCCCTGGCGTGGGTTACTTCTAATTTAAGCTCGCTCTTTAATAGATGATTAACGCTGTCTGATGTTGTGTCGCGTTAATCATCACTTGAGAAGTCGTAATTCATCTTGTCGGTTGGTTCTTGTAAGTAGTAACCTTGAATATAATTAACGCCAATTTGCCATAAGGTTGAAAGAATCGTAGCACTTTCAACCAATGGGATAATCGTTAGCTTGCCTTGTGCATGGGCGGCGGTAACCAATTCTTTTAGGCTTTCCTTGCTTTCTTCACTACCAATATCTTTGGTGAAGGAGCCATCAATTTTTAGATAGTCGACTTCTAGGTGTTTTAGATTATTAAATGGATTTAATGAGCAACCAAAGCGGCTAATGGATATTTTACAATGAAGCTCTTTTAAACCCTTGGTGAACTCTTTGGCCTGCTTTAAGTATGTGGTGGCATCGGTTTCTGCAAATTGAAAGATAATAGCATCGCTTGGCATACGAGATGCCTTTAATGCCACACTTAACCAAGGCAGTAAGGTTTGGTCTTTTAGTGATTCACCCGTGATGTTAATCATTATGCGACTGTTATGGCCTTGCTCACGATGCTCCGATAACATTTTTATGGATTGTAAAATCACCCAGCGATCAATTTTTTCACATAGATCTTGGTTCGCGGCAGGTCCTAAAAACTCCGCAGGGGAAGTTTCTTCACCTTGCTCGTTTACCATTCTTAGCAGTACCTCATACAGCTCACCGCTGTTGCCGCGAAGGTCAATGACCGGTTGGAAGAGGATTTTGAAGAGGCCTTTTTTGATAGCGTTTTGAAGGAGCGCTTCAGTGTCTTCCGTATCACCAGTGTTGAGAGTTGATGGATCAAAGCTGTGTACGCCATTGCCTAGCGGATTTTCTTCTTTAACCAGCTCACTGGCCTGTAATGCCCGGGTGATTATCACTTGCCCATCACTAGTGGTATCGGTCACCAAAGTTACACCAATACTTGCGGTAACCTGCACTGTTCGATCTTGTACTTCAGATAAGTGATCTTCTAATTTTGTACGGAAGGCTTCAGCGGCTTCAGCACCACTTTCAAGAGTAGAGTTTGATATGAGCACGGTGAATATGTCATCACCAAATCGGGCCATAACCTTGTCAGTAAACGATTCTCTGAGTAGTGTGGCGGTATCACTTAATACAATATCAGCACCAGCCATGCCAACGTCAGATTGAACGGCCGAGAAGTTATCGAGCTGTATATACAATACAGTTGAGGTTTGATGGCTGTTGGTGACGGTTTCAATTTCTTCATCAAGTGCGTGGGAGAAGTGGTTGCGATTGAATAGACCTGTCAGTAAATCTTGGCTGGATATTTCTTTTAGACGCTCTTGTAATTCCGCATCGGCTTGGTTGGTGCGAATGACTATTTGTGTGCAAGGTTCACCGTCAAATGAGGCGGCCGAGAATGTCATGCGTGTTTGGATCTCGCTACCGTCAGTACAAATGCCGTCGCAGGTAAATTCGTCACTTTTGCTAGTGCCTGCATTGTAGTTTCGTAAAAAGTCTTTAAATTCGCGATGATTGGATGGCGCAACCATGTCGAGTATGGGCATTCCCTCAAGGTCTTCAGCATCTTCGTAGCCAAAGAGTTCGAGGTAGGCGTCATTGGCATAAGTGTGCATGCCATCAATGACATAGGTGATGGCGTCCCTGGAGCTATCCAATAATACGGCGCAGCGTTTTTCTACGTCTTTTAACGCAAGTTCTGTTTGTCGTCTGAGTCTGCGTTCTTTTAAATTGTCTAATTCACGATTAATAACAAAGGTAAGGCGTTCACCTTCATCAATGGGTACTGCGTCCCGGTAACCGTCCCGTAAACACTCTGTAATTTCTTCAGAATCGTTTTCATCCAGCAACATAATTGCAGGAATATCTTTTTGCATTTTTTGCATATGCATTAGACATTCCATTGCAGTAATACCATCGGCTTCTGGTCGTAGTAGCATTAAATCCCAGCTGCTATTATTTAATGCTGATAATAACGTGTCAGTGCTGTCTATTAATTGTCCACGAGTCGCCTTTCCTGAATTTCGAATTAAATTGAGGAGTTGCTCTGCATCATCTCGGGATTCGTGCAGTAATAATAATTTTATGGTTTCTGTCTTAGTTGGCATCTAAACGGGTGCTTCCAGGCTTTGAATTAGCAATGGCGACATTATAAGTGGCGAACTGCAGATTCAAAATATTAATTGTTGGTTTTGTGTTACTTGCCTCACATCACATCACATCCAAGCGGAGTGTGGTTACAAGCTTGACCAAATTGAATCGAAATCATCTTCTTTTGGTGTTGTCTTCGTATCTGTTGTTGGTGTTGTCGGGGCTGTTTTTTGTGTGACCGTCATCCACTTGTATTGAAACTGACTAAAGCTAGCAGTGGAGGAGACCTGCTTTATTAGTTGTGCTTTGCCAACTTCAGCATTTTTGTTGATATTCACTTTATAACCAACATGAAACGCAATATTGGGGGTGATTAATGTTGCAGGTTGGCCAATGGCCTTTAGCTCCGGCAGTTCAAGTGTGCGGAGAAATTCAGAGACATCGCCTTTTTTATGAAGAACCTGTGTGCCACAAGCATCCGCTTTTGGCGCAAGTAATTCGATACCCATGCGGGCGCCATCTTTTTTAAACTGTTTTACCCATCGAATAACCCCAATACTCCAGTGTCGTTTTGAAGCTTCTTGAATTCCGACTATTTCTCCGGTTTTTACTTGAGGGGGTACGTCTTGTCGCCAGGATAAACAAAACCCGCCTGGGCTCGTGTTGACGATTGTGCATTTGTAAGAGGGGTATTTGTCGGATTTTTGCACCTCACCTTCTTCTTGGAAGGATGCAATGTCAAATTCAATGCCGCCTTGTTTAGCGGACATTGCATTTGAATTTGCTTCAACATTTAGCCCCCAAACATCACCACTTTCAATGGTGTCTCGCCGATTAGTGGGGCCACTGTTTAGAAAAGGGTTTGATTCATCAATATCTAAAATACTATCTGGGCCACTGTCCGACATCATGGCGGCAAAGTCGGCTTTGTCAGAAACAAAGTAGTGCGTTGCACTAAGGCCTAAACACAGTGTTAATTGCCCTGCTTCTTCTAATCGAGTGAAGGCTCGTTCAGTTAATACTCCCCATGCTTGAATCAATTGTCGTATAAGGTCATTAGCAATGCTTTTGGGGACATTAAAGTTCTGGTCAGGGTGAGGTTGATCAGAGGGTAACTGTAATTGAACTCGTAAATGGTCTGATAGCTCTGCAGCATTAAGGTAGCGCAGGTGATTACCTGTGGTATTTTCTCCAACCGCTGCCATTAGGGCATTATAGATCGGTGGTGTGTCACTAAGCAGGTTGATAGTGTAAAGGCTTTTCGCCTCGCTGTTGGATTCCATGGATGTGTATTGTGTCCAGGATTCCGTGGCACTAAATACATGCTCGATTTGTTGCTGTCGAAGCTGGTTGGGTTTGCAAGTAGAGAGCAGCAGTAAGCGAAGGTAGATATCATTAATGGTGCTAACGGTTGGTGGCAAATTTTTGCTGATATCTCCGTTCGGGCACTTAATGCTGATATCAAGGATTTTACATTGCTCAGAAATCATATAGAGCAAGTGAGCCTCGCGCCAGAAATTGGGGGGGGCTGGGTAATATAGCTGATAGCTACGCAGTAACACGTGAGCGTGTTCTGTTAATGCTCGATGTATCGCCAGGGAAGAATCGCGTTTTGCTTCTCGGTCATTGACTTTGAGTCGAGGCAGCGCTTGAACAACAACGGCTTTATAGCCTGTAGCTAAGTGGTTTTGCAGCGCTTGGGCTAAATTGGCAATTTTACTTTCTTTGGGTGGAAGAATAACGGGCTTATTAAGAAAGTGCTTTCCGAGACTTTTACATACATAACGAATGGGTTCTCGGAGGATTTCTAACATTTGTAAACGGGTGTGTGAGTCCGTCTGAAAGCGGTTTATTTCTTGAATCGCAGCGTAAAGTTGTTTGGCGCTTTCACCAATATTCATTTGTGGCAAAGCATCGACCCATTCTTGTAGTCGCTTAGGCTGCGGGCTACAAAAAGAGAGCATACTGAGATCCTGAGGGGGAATTTTCAAGCGTAGCTTATCCGCTTGGGTTGTCATTTCCTGTCCTTTTTTAAACGAAACTGTTTGAATTTGTTGAATTTATTTGTAAACACACTAAGTGATATAAGAAAGTATAGGCAACTTATAGCATTGTTGCGAATTAAACCAGCGTTACAGAATAGTTGCTGAATATTGAAGCATTACAGAGAGTTACTACTTTCGTTTACAAGAGGGATGGGAGACTTGGATGGTTGATTTGCTTCTTCTCGCACGAGTTTGGGTACTAAGTAGCCAGGAAGGGATGCAAGTAGCTCATTGATCAGTGATACACCTATGGGTTCTTCTACATCAAAGTGGCTGGCCCCGGCGACCGGATCGAGTAGGTGCAGGTAATAAGGCAAAATATGGGCGCTAAAAAGGGCTTCACTAAGCTGCGTTAGTACTGCTGCGTTATCGTTGACCCCTTTTAGCAGGACAGACTGGTTGAGTAGCGTAACCCCGGCTTGTTTAAGGTGAGTCATCGCTTGAGAAAATGCGGGATCGATTTCTTGGGGGTGGTTGCAGTGCAGAACCATGACGACTTGCAGGGAGGTGTTCTCGACAAGGGATATAAAGTCAGCATCAATTCTATCGGGCAATACTACTGGTGTTCGTGTGTGAAAGCGAATACGGCTCACATGGGGTAGGGTTTCCAGTGCATCAATTAAACGTTTTAAACGGCTATTACTGCTAATAAGAGGGTCCCCACCACTAAGAATAACCTCATTTACCTCAGGGAAGCGGCCTACATACTGCACAATATCATTGAATTCTTGTTGAGATAGTCCGTTGTCTTGGTAGGGGAAATGGCGGCGAAAGCAGTAACGACAGTGAACGGCGCAGGCGCTTCCCAATATAACCAATACGCGGCTGCGATACTTATGCAGCAGGCCCTTGGTGGGGTTTGCGTCGCGCTCCATGAGTGGGTCATCGGTATAGCCGGAAACGGGGATGGTTTCTTCGTGAATAGGTAACACTTGTCGAAGCAGCGGGTCGTGAATATCGCCAGCACTCATTTTGTCTGCAAAGGCTTTAGGTACACGAAGAGGAAAGTCCTTTTCGGCTTGGGCCCAGTGAGGAAACTGCTCTTTTGGGATTTTTAAGTATTCCAGTAGGCTTTTTACGGAAGTAAATGCCTCTGAGAGCTGTTTTTGCCACTCTTGAGTCTGACAAGTAGCTATGGTTCGGGTTATCATTGGCGCATTCCAGAATTAGACATTTCCTGATTAAAGATAGGTAACAATCCATGGCGAAGTATTCTACCAATGATTTCCGCTCCGGTCTTAAAGTGATGCTAGAAGGCGAGCCTTGTGCTATCACAGAGAACGAGTTAGTTAAACCCGGCAAGGGGCAAGCATTTAATCGCGTGAAGCTGCGTAACTTGCGTACCGGACGTACTTGGGAGCGAACCTTTAAGTCAGGGGAGTCTATTGAAGGTGCGGATGTGATGGAAGTGGATTTGCAGTATTTATACACTGACGGTGAATTTTGGCATTTTATGGACCCCCACACCTTTGATCAGAAAGAAGCTGACGAAGCGGCAGTAGGTGAGTCTATTAAATGGCTGAAAGAAGAAGATATTTGTACGGTAACGTTATGGAATGACTCGCCGCTGGCTGTAGCGGTTGCTAATTTTGTAACTCTTGAGATTACTGAGACTGACCCAGGCTTAAAAGGCGATACTGCTAACGGCGGAAGTAAGCCTGCCATTTTAAGTACTGGCGCAATGGTACGGGTACCGCTATTTTTGTCTATTGGTGAAGTCATTAAAATTGATACACGTACCGGTGAATATGTCAGCCGTGCTTAAGGCTTGAGCTTCATCAAAAGTGGATCATCAAAGCGGGGCTGACGTAATGTTAGCCCCGCTTTTGTTTTGACAGGTAGAAATTATGTGGCAACCCACGGCATCCATAGATGCCATTAGAGCTCGGGCAGACATGTATGCCCAGATACGTACTTTTTTCTCTCACGCTAAGGTGTTGGAGGTGGAAACCCCGCTGTTGTGCAGTACGACGGCTATGGATCCGTATTTAGACAGCTTTTCATTGTCCTGTGGGCATTTTTTACAAACTTCTCCCGAATTCCCTATGAAGCGTTTATTGGCTTCCGGAAGTGGGCCCATTTATCAAATCAGCAAAGCGTTTCGTCAAGATGAAGAAAGTTCGCGTCATAATCCTGAATTTACTCTATTAGAATGGTATCAACCTGGTTACAGCTTGCTGCAGTTGCAGGAGGAGTTGTTGGCGTTATTGTTCCTCTTGGCAAAGGGGGCTACGGCAGTATCCTGGGGACGTGACAGTGTTACCTGCCGGACGTACGCTGACCTGTTTGAGTCCAGTATTGGTTTATGTCCTCATACCTGTACGGTGGAGGCATTAGTTGAAGTTGCAAAGCAAGAAACAGGTTTTGAAGGCGAACTCACTCGTGATTCATGGTTAGATTTATTAATGAGCCATGTGGTTGAGCCAAAAATGCCGCCGGGGCTTCTTGTATTAACGGACTTTCCTGTAGGGCAAGCAGCCTTAGCAGAGATTGCTGCTGATGAGCATGGCTGTGATGTGGCTAAGCGGCTAGAGCTTTATATTGACGGTGTCGAAGTGGCAAACGGATACCAAGAGTTAACCGACGGGGCTGAGCAAAAACGACGTTTTGAGGCAGACAATGAGCAGCGCTTGGTAAACGGTGTTACACAATTGCCAATTCCGGCACATTTGGTGTCAGCATTATGTGCAGGTATGCCTGCAACGTCAGGTATCGCGGTAGGTTTAGATCGCTTGTTGATGAAATTGATGGGAAAACAGCAGTTATCAGATGTTATCTGTTTTCCCTGGGGAAGGGCCTAATCACTTAATAGTGATTAGTCATCACCACGAGGAACTCTAAAGAAATGTTCTCGGTAGTATTTTAGCTCTTCAATGGAGTCGCGAATATCATCCATCGCTAAGTGAGTGCCTCTTTTCTTAATACCGCGAAGCATCTCTGGGCACCAGCGAGCAGCAAGTTCTTTCACTGAACTGACGTCAAGGTTTCTGTAATGGAAGAACTTTTCAAGGGCAGGCATGGATCGGTGTAAGAAGCGACGATCTTGGCAGATGCTGTTACCACACATAGGGGAACGATTAGGGTCCACCCACTGTGCCAAGAAGTCTAAGGTTTGTTTCTCTGCCTCGGCTTCATTGATTTTACTGCGCCGGACTCTATCAGTTAACCCCGATTGGCCGTGCTGATTTGTACACCATTCATCCATTCCGTTCATCTTTAGTGCTGATTGATGAATCGCCAATGACGGGCCTTCACTCAAAATGTTAAGATGCGAATCGGTGACGATGGTCGCGATTTCAATAATAACATCGTTGTCTGGATCAAGACCGGTCATTTCTAGGTCTATCCAGATGAGGTTTGCTTTCTTATTTGTTGATTGAGCATTCATAAAGTGAGGCTAATTGTCAGGTGTATGTCTGATGTACGCTTGCCGTGTAACGGCGGTAAATACATGTTATTAGAACAATAATAACCTACAACGGTGTCTTTGGTAGTTAAATATTCTAAATGATGAAAATTCATGGCAAAACGTAAGCTTACACGAAAGCAAAATTGGCGAATTCAGAAGGTTCAAGACGAGAAAGCGCAGCGTCTTGAGAAGAAATTGGCGAAATCGGAAGAAGACGGTCACCTTGGTGCAGAGCAGGAAGGGCTGGTGGTTAGTCATTTTGGCACCTTTGTGGAAATTGAACCGATTTTAGGTGAAGGCGAGGGCTGTGAGGGTAAAGAGAGTAGCGTACCCCCTGAAAGCGCAAGCACCGGGATTCTAGGCTCTGAAGGGAATATTCGTTGCCACTTTCGAGCCAATATTGGGTCCATTGTTACTGGTGATAAAGTGGTTTGGCGTCTAGGTAAGGATGGTTACGGTGTTATCGAAGTTGTATTACCAAGGGATTCTCTGCTAAGCCGGCCTGACCCTCGAGGCAAGTTAAAACCCGTCGCAGCTAATATTGATTTTCTTGTTCTGGTTGTTACACCAGAACCCACACCGTCAAGCATATTGATTGACCGGTATTTAGTGGCCGCAGAGCTTCAGAACATTGATGTAAAGATATTGTTGAATAAAACTGACCTTCTAAATGACGATAATCAACCGAAGATCGAAGCGTTATTGCAGGTGTATAAAGATATCGGTTACGAGGTCATGCGCTCCTCAGTGGTTACCTCCGAAGGGCTTGCTTCGCTTAAGCAGAAGCTCGATAACAATATCAGCGTTTTTGTTGGGCAATCTGGGGTGGGTAAGTCGTCATTAGTGAATAGCTTATTACCTGGAGTTGATCTAAAAGTTGCCGAGCTTTCCGAAGGTTCAAAGTTAGGTCGTCATACCACCACCAATGCGCGGTTATTCCACTTTCCTGATGGGGGAGAGCTAATTGATTCCCCTGGTATTAGAGAATTTGGTTTGTGGCATTTATCGCCAGAGAACGTAATTGATGGATATCGAGATTTTCAGGAACATGTGGGTATGTGTCGGTTTCGAGATTGTAAACATGACCGAGAGCCAGGTTGTGCGTTACAACTAGCGGTAGAAAAAGGTGAGGTAAGCGAGCAGCGCTTTCATAACTATTTTAATATCGTGGATATTTTGGAACAGAATGGGTGATATAGGAGGGTTTGATCAATTAGAAAAACTCTCCCTCATCGTCGCCTTCACTGTCACCATTAACCTCGCTCTCTAGAGGCTCAGCATCTAGCCGATCATCCAGGGTTTTTCGAACCTGATCAAACGCGGAGGGTGCTGTTATTTGTTCTGTTTCTAGAGGGGGTTCATCTATTTCAATATCCAATGATTCAATGTCCTCACTTTGGAACTCTGAGTCTTCAGGTAGTTCTTTCTTAGGTTTCTTTTCTGTGGTGTCCCTTGTTGAACCTTGCTGTTGGCGGGCAATACGTTGTGCAGAGCGGTCATTTAATACCAGAATGCTGATGCGTCGGTTGGTAGGGTTGAGAGGCTCATCTTGGTCAAACAGCACGGATGATGACAGCCCTACAACTTGAGCAATTTTATCTTCTGAAATCCCCCCTTTAACTAAGGAGCGCCGAGCAGAATTGGCGCGTTCTGAGGATAATTCCCAATTAGAGTAATCTTTTCTATCGGTGAAGATTGCTGCATCCGTGTGTCCAGAGACGCTGATTTTGTTGTTCAATGTGCCAATGGTTGCAGCGAGTTCCTCTAGGATGTTGGTGGTATAGCTTTTAATTTGATTGCTGCCACTGTCAAACATTGGGCGGGAATCTTTATCAACGATTTGGATTTGCAAACCATCGTCGGTAACTTCCATAATGATTTGATCTTTGTACTTTTCTAGATCAGCATTTTCAGAAATACGAGATTCTAACGTGCTTTGCAATTCTTTGAATTTTTTGGCTTCAATTTGTTGTGCGAGATCTTGAACGGTATCTTCGTTTAAAACAATGCGACGCGCTTCTAACTCTTCCTTGCTAACAGTTTCTTGTTTGCCACCGTCATCACTGCTGTTGGTGTCTTTTAAGCTGCCTTCAAGATCGATAACATAGGGAGAGCCTCCTTCAGTAAAACCTGTTGGGTCGGTGAAATACCCCGATATCGCTTGTTTTTCTTTTACGGTGGCTGCTTCCATTAACCAAAGCACCATAAAAAATGCCATCATTGCCACCGCAAAATCAGCAAAGGCAACTTTCCACGCTCCCCCGTGATGAGCGTGACCTTTCTTAATCACTTTACGAACAATGATGGGGCGTTCGTTGTCTTCAAATTCCATTGCTAACGACTACCGCTAATAATCAACGTTAACGTCCACGAATATGTTCTTCTAATTCAGCGAATGTTGGGCGTTCATTGGAATATAAGGTTTTGCGGCCAAACTCCACCGCAAGTTGAGGAGGAATGCCGTTAACGGTGGCTAACATCGCCGTTTTGGCGCATTCCAATACTTTGATGCTTTCCCTGGCTCGGTGTTCCATGGATGTGCTTAGGGGAGCGACAAAACCGTAGGCTAGTAATACACCTAAAAAAGTACCTACCAATGCCGCTGCAACGTGCAAGCCCAGCTCTTCTGGAGGGCCTCCTAAGGATTTCATCGTAATAACAATACCCATTACCGCAGCAACAATACCAAAACCTGGCAATGCATCGGCAATTTTACCTAATGCTTGGCCAGGAAGTTCGGCTTCTTCTAAGCTGGTTTCAATGTCTTGATCCATTAACGTTTCTAGTTCAAACGCGGACAGGTTGCCGGAGGATATAATACGTAGATAATCACAAATAAAATCTAATAGCTGTTGGTCCATAGTAATTCTTGGGTAACGCAAAAAGAGTTCGCTGGCACTAGGGTCTTCTACATCTTCTTCAATGGCCATAAGACCGTTGCGGCGGGCTTTGTTAAACAGCTCATAAAGCAGAGCAAGTAAATCCATATAGGTTTCTTGGTTATGCTTTTTCCCTCCAAAGACTGCCATAATTGAGCGGCCAACAGATTTCATGAGGTGAGGAGGGTTAGCAACAACAAAGTTACCTAAGGCTGCGCCTCCTATGATTAATAATTCAAAGGGTTGCCATAGAGTTGCTAGATCGCCATGGGACAGCACGTAGCCGCCAAAAACGCTTGCGCAAACAATGAAATAGCCAATAAGTATTGCCATGGAAATTAATGTGACCTGAATTCTTTAATGCTGAATGGATTTCTTGGTTTATAGTTAAAGTTAAGGACAGCTTTGGTGATTTAACAAACTTATGTCAACACCCTTTCAACCTAAAGGCCTTGAAGCCTGGATCGATATCCTAGACGGTAGCTTATTGCCTGTTATTCCTGCCACGGCTCACGTGTTAGGGCAGTTGATGAAGGACAGCAATGTGTCGTTACATGATATTGGCATATTAATAGAGCAGGACCCTGTGATGACGGTACACCTAATTCGAGAGGTGAATCGAGCATTTGCAAAAAAAGCAGCGGGGACGTTAACGAATGTGCACCATTGTGTGTCGTTACTTGGGTTGGATCGTGTTAAATCATTAGTGAAACAATTTAAGGCGATAAAAGGCGACCCAAATAGTAAGCGTGATATGACATACCTGCGGGCGATTATGCAAAGTCTGCACGCAGCCGAGCAGGCAAGGGCCTGGAATACTTTGCGTCATCAAGCGTCTCCAGAACACGTCTATCTATCGACTTTAATGGCGGGAGTGCCGATGTGGTGTTTATGGCGTTTTGCTCATAAAGAAATGGCCATTATTAATACACTGCAAAAACGAGAGCGAATTCCTGCTGAGGAGGCTGAGTATGCTGTGTTAGGTTGTACTCGGGGGCAAATTATTCTCGCACTAGCCAAACGCTGGCACTTTCCGAGCAATATTATCGATGCAATGGATGGAGACAAGTTACCTTCACATCGTTATTTGGCCCATGCTGTAAAAGAAGGTTTAACTGCGGTGAAACCAACATTGCCAAATAAGGATGAAACAGGCCGTATTGCAAACTCCCCATCCTTTCCTGTGGCATTGGCAAATTGGTTGGTTCAAGAAGCCAGCATTGATTGGTATTCTCGGCAAACCTACCGTTGCCTGGCAATTATTGGGGCGTATCTCGGGGTGCAACAAGATGAAGCTTGGAGGGTTATTCGCGAAGCCGCATTACAAACATCCCAGCAATTCCCCATCCCTGGAGTACTGACCCCTGCTGTAAGCTTGATATTTCCACCAATGCCAGCCCAAAGGCGTCGCATTCGAGCGGACAAGTTGTCTGAGTTAGTGGGAAAGATGAAAGAGGGGGCCTCGGTAACGGTGGTCACTCGAACGGCTAGTCGCTCTGGGGTTAAGCCCAACGTTGAGGTAAAGCAACAGCAACAAGAAGAACCAAAAGGTTCTGCGTCAGTGTCACAACAAGTTGATGCATCTAATTCAGATGCGCCCAGTCGAGCGGCCCCTGTATCAGAGTCCATAATGTCGGCCCCTCCGGTGCCTTCAATGGCGAAATCCCCAGGTTTTAAAAACGAGATGAAACGGCGGGTTTTTGAAAGTTATGTGAAGCGGCTGATAAACGAAGTGGGCTATTTTTCTGCAGAGCACGAGGTAATTCGATGTACCGCAGATGTACTATTTGATGTGACTGAATTGCAGCGTGTTGTTATTGGGCTTGTCGATAGAAAAACCGCGACATTGCAAGGGTACTACGCTGTAGGGTGTGAGGATTCACCAAAGTTGGGTAAGTTTGCCATTGGATTGCAACCTCCGAATTTTTTCACTCAGGTATTACGTAAACCTCAAGCGGTTTGGGTGAACTCTGAGCGATCTAGTGAGATATCAGGGCTTGTGCCTGGAGAGTTTAAGCAATTAGCGCAATCGGACGACTATATTGTGATGTCGGTGTTTAATGGGAAAGGAGCGTTTGGTATTTTGTATGCAGATAAAGCCGCAAATGGGAATCAGAGTATTAATGAAATGGAGCTAAAGGTATGCCGTTCTATTGCTAATGCGTCTAGTAAGCATTTGATTTTAATGTCAAAAAAAGGAAAAAGCAGCAGGGTTGAGTAAGATTAAAGGCCTTGTTATTAAATGAACGTTGCCTGAGGGTAATGGTACTGATCGCATTTTTAGGCCGGTTGGCGACATTTCCTTCCACATCCTTTACACTCCAGCCTTAATTCTAGGGGGGTAACTGTCGATTCCCTTTAAACTGTATCTTTGAAAAAGGTCACAACATGGCTGTAGATCCTATTGATTTACCTCTTCTAATTGAAGCTGAGGCATTAGAACCTCTATTAAAACACCCTCAGTTGCTCATTGTGGATCTTTCTAAGCAACAGCTATATTTTCGCTGTCATGTGCCTGGGGCTATCCATTTGTCATTTTCTGAATTGATGGGCGGGGGCAGTCCGGCTCCAGGGCTCTTGCCATCAGAAGAGCGTTTAAGCGCGTTGTTTTCATCTCTTGGCTTAACACCAGATACTCATGTTGTCGCTTATGATGATGAGGGCGGTGGCTGGGCTGGCCGGTTGTTGTGGACGTTGGAAGTGATTGGTCATAAGCATTACTCGTATTTGAACGGTGGAATCCATGCGTGGGTAAAACGTAAAATGGAAATTCAAAGCGAAGAGATGCGCCCGACGCCATCGGAGTATCAAGTAACGTTAGATCTCACTGCCAGTGTAGATAAGCAATACTTGATGGATAATTTTGACCGCGATGATCTTGTTGTTTGGGATGCGCGCTCTTTGCAAGAGCATACGGGAGAGAAAGTGTTGACGCCTCGTGCTGGACATGTACCCGGTGCAGCGCATTATGAGTGGACAACTGCAATGGATCAAATGGATGCTTTGCGCATTCGCGATTTGGATGTGGTTCGAGATGAATTGGCGCAGCGTGGTATTACGGCAGATAAAGAAATTATTACTCACTGCCAAACCCATCACCGTTCCGGGTTCACTTACTTGTTGGGTCGTATATTGGGTTTTGAAAATATTAAAGCTTACCCAGGTTCTTGGTCTGAATGGGGTCATGACTCCAATACGCCCATTGAACTGAGCGATATTTAAATTAATTGAATCAAAAGAAGTATCTTATGAACGAAAAATTATCCGTATTACCACAATATATAGTTCCACAACATTGGTTGTCTCGATTAGCTGGTTTAGTGGCTGACTCCAAAATACCAATGATAAAAGACACGTTTATTCAGCAGTTTATTAAAATCTATGGCATAGATATGAGTGAAGCCATGGAATCTGATCCAACGGCTTACGATACGTTTAATGACTTTTTTACGCGATCCTTAAAAGACGGTGTTAGAACGATCACTGATGAGGGCGTTGCTTGTCCTGCAGATGGCGCTGTGAGCCAGCTAGGTGAAATATCCAATGATTTGATTTTTCAGGCTAAGGGGCACCATTATCGATTGGATCAATTGCTGGGTGGCAGTTACGAAAAAGCAGAACCGTTTAAAAATGGTAGCTTCGCAACCATTTATTT
>MAAB01001240.1_pt1 | contig 50008 bp, 37 predicted proteins | sample 1115991 | NCBI WGS metagenome assembly MAAB01 (sample SAMN04961124, study PRJNA320927) | seawater metagenome | isolation source: sample BD02T18 sea water enriched with oil for 18 days | place: USA:Gulf of Mexico | collected 2013-07-27 | reverse complement strand
CCGCAGAATTAACAGACCCTGATGATATCGACGCGTTAATGGATTCACTGGCTGCTCAACCCGCAGCACCTGAAGACATAAAAGAAGAATCCGCAGAATTAACAGACCCTGATGATATCGACGCGTTAATGGATTCACTGGCTGCTCAACCCGCAGCACCTGAAGACATAAAAGAAGAACCCGCAGAGTTAACAGACCCTGATGATATCGACGCGTTAATGGATTCGCTGGCTGCTCAACCCGCAGAACCTGCAGACATAAAAGAAGAACCCGCAGAGTTAACAGACCCTGATGATATCGACGCGTTAATGGATTCGCTGGCTGCTCAACCCGCAGAACCTGCAGACATAAAAGAAGAACCAACAGAGTTAACCGACCCTGACGATATTGACGCGTTAATGGACTCTATGGTTAAAGAAAGTGCTTCCGCAGAAGTAAACGATAAACCGGATAACTTTGAAATATCAGATCCTGATGACATCGATGCTCTACTTGAATCGATGGGCTCCGGCTCACCAGCCCCGATCACCGCAGATGATATTGTTGATCCTCTTGATGATCTTAATGCAGATAAACTTAATGAAGAAGCTGATATTAGTGATCCTGAAGATATAGACAGTTTATTAGGTGACATACAAGGCCACTCAAGTGAATCTGAAGCTGAAAGTACGCCAACAGAAGATCTTGATGATGAAGTGGGAAATAACAAAGTACTTATTGATAACTTTACACCAGAATATGTCGCGCCATTTTTATCCATGGATTTCAGTGAATTATTAAATGAGAATACTGAAGGCAATGACATTATTGATAGTGACAAAAGCAATAATAATGACCTTACAGATGATATTGATATTGATGCATTATTGGCTGAAGTCAACGAAAACAGAGACTCTGAAACAAACGATTTAGATATCGGCGATGAAATTCTTATCGATGGTCAAGTAAACGAACTTGATGAAAGTGATGCAGAATTACCCGCGACGACTAACGATGGGCTCTCTGAAACAGGTAATGTCGATGAAGAAACCTTGTCTGACCTCACAGATGACTTTGATGAATTGGCATTAACCGATTTACTCAATGAAGAATCAGAAAATTCTTTAGAGGTTGATACATCAGCAGATTATACTGACAGTGGCGTATTTGCTGATTTATTGAGTGATGATAAAGACAACAATCAAACGGACAACAAAAATAATGAAATCGACGTAATTGAAGAATTAGACAATGTCGATTTTGATGAACTCTTGGCAAATATAGAAGAAGACACTCACGACTCTTCTAACGACCTTGATTTATCTGATGATTTTAATGCTGAAGATATTGACCTCGACCTTGACCACGATAGCGTTGACTCAAACGATTTCTTAGACATCGGTGATTCTCTTGATGCAGATAATAATTTATCCGTAAACCTTGAAAGTAATGATGATGATTTCGTATCAGTGGATTCATTACTATCCGATAGCTTAGACTCATCAACAGAAGAAGAGCCTTATGATAAAACAAACTTTGATGTTGGCTTGAATGAATTTCCAGAATTTGCAGGAGATGAGTTAACTGAAGAAGATGACGATAATGGCATTGCTGCAAAACTAGATTTAGCTAAGGTATATATAGAAATAGGTGACAATGAAAATGCAGAAGTTATCTTATTAGACGTTGTTGAAAAAGGTGATGCGCAACAACAATTTGATGCCCAACAACTATTAGATAATATTAACGAATAGTTTACGTATTAATTTTTGCCTTAAAAGCCACGTACAGTGGCTTTTTCTTTTTCTGTAAAGTAATAATCTCATTGGCATCATCGCTAAAATACTGGATAATGCGCGACCTTATGACTAGGAGTTATCGATGCGTTACGCTTTAGGTATTGAATACGATGGAAGTCGTTATCACGGTTGGCAGCGACAAAAGAATGCGATCAGTGTTCAACAAGCTTTAGAAAAAGCTTTATCCAAAATTGCCGATGAAAAAATTGAAGTAATTTGTGCCGGGCGTACCGATACGGGCGTTAGTGCTACCAATCAAGTTGTACATTTTGAAACCGATAAAATTCGTAAAGATGTCGCCTGGACCTTAGGAGTAAATACCAATTTACCCCGTGATATCGCTGTTTCTTGGGTAAAGCAAGTAAGTGATGAATTCCATGCTCGTTTTAGCGCAACAGCAAGACATTATCGTTACATCATCAATAACAATCGTTTAAGATCGGCCATTTTGAGCAATGGCATTACTTTTTGCCATTACCCGTTAGATGAAAATTTAATGCATCAAGCCGCCCAGTCTTTGATCGGTAAACATGATTTTACTTCATTTCGAACGGTGCATTGTCAATCACACTCTCCAGTTCGTACGCTTTATCATTGCAATGTAACACGCCAAGGCAGTTTTGTAGTTATTGATGTAAAGGGCAACGCTTTTCTACATCATATGGTAAGAAACATTGCCGGCAGTTTAATGCGAGTAGGTCAAGGTATTGAAACCGTCGAGTGGCTAGATGAAGTGCTTGTCGCTAAAAATCGTTGCGTTGCTGGTATGATGGCTTCAGCCGCTGGTTTGTATTTTGTCGGTGTGGATTACCCCGAAGAATTTGCCATCCCCAAACCCCCACTAGGCCCTTTATTTTTAGAGTAAAGAAGAGGGATTGTTTAGACCAATAGAATAGAAAATTTGTTTGTCTTAAAAAACATACAGAACAGACCAGTTTTTTCTATTCATCAAGGGTTAAAATATGTTCTAATCTGCGGTTATAATTAAAATTATCAAAAATTAATAGTTTGTTAGCACCATTTTCGTGAATGCTGACAAATTTTCTCATATATATCGGCTAATGTTTCTCTAAATATTAGCGGTAAAAGAAGGCAAAGACTGATGAGCTGGATAGAAAAAATTCTCCCGAAAGCAAAAACTACGCAAAAGCGTAATATCCCAGAAGGTGTTTGGAGTAAATGTACTTCTTGTAACGCTGTACTTTACAAAGCTGAACTTGATAGACAATTGTCTGTATGTCCAAAGTGTGATCATCACATGCGTATTTCTGCACGTAACCGTATTGATTGCTTTTTAGATCAAAATAACCGCATGGAATTAGGCGAAGAGTTTGAAGCTCAAGATATCTTAAAATTTAAAGACTCAAAACGTTATAAAGACCGTTTAAGTGCAGCACAGAAAAATACCGGCGAAAAAGATGCATTAGTTGTAATGAAAGGTGAGCTTAATGGCATGCCCGTCGTTGCTGCAGCTTTTGAATTTGCATTTTTAGGTGGCTCAATGGCTTCAGTTGTTGGTGCTCGCTTTGTAAAAGGTGTTGAATATTGTCTTGAGCATAATCTTCCTTTTATATGTTTTTCCGCCAGTGGTGGAGCTCGTATGCAAGAAGCCTTATTTTCTTTAATGCAAATGGCTAAGACCAGTGCTGCATTGGCTAAAATGAGTGAAAAAGGGCTACCTTATGTTTCAGTACTTACGGATCCTACTATGGGTGGCGTATCAGCGAGTTTAGCTATGTTAGGGGATATTAACGTTGCTGAGCCAAAAGCGTTAATTGGTTTTGCTGGTCCTCGTGTAATCGAACAAACTGTACGTGAAAAGTTACCGGAAGGCTTTCAGCGCAGTGAATTCTTAAAAGAAAAGGGCGCTATCGATATTATTATTGACAGACGTGAAATGCGCAGTACATTGTCTCGAATGTTGTCAAAGTTTATGGGGCACCCAAGCCTTAACGTTTCATAAAATACTATGTCAAAAAACAACAAAAGCCATTTTGCTAGAAAGTCTCTAGCACAGTGGCTTTCTTATTTAGAAACTATTCATTTAACTGAAATTGATCTTGGTCTTACGCGTATATCGCAAGTGGCTAAGTTATTAAATATTGATTTTAGTTTTGCTCAAGTGATTACCGTTGCTGGCACAAATGGCAAAGGCACTACTTGTGCTTTTATTGAAAATGCTTTGTTAGTCAATAACAAAACGGTCGCGGTTTATTCCTCACCTCATATCGAACGTTTCAATGAGCGTTTACGTATTAATAATATGGATGTGAACGATCAGTCACTTATTGATGCTTTTGAGCAAATAGAGCGACATCGTAATGATATTTCGCTTACCTATTATGAATACACTACCTTAGCTGCATTTCTTGTCTTAATGGTTCAGAAACCTGAGGTGATAATTCTCGAAGTGGGCTTAGGTGGACGATTAGATGCGACTAACTTAATTGACGCTGACATTGCGGTAATTACGACCATCGACTTAGACCATCAAGCTTTCTTAGGTGATAATCGTGAATGCATTGGTTTTGAAAAAGCAGGTATTATGCGGACACACCAAAATGTGGTTATTGGTGATACCGATTGTCCCAACTCGGTTCTTGCCCATGCTAAACAACTCAATGCAAAAGTCAGCTTACGAGAGGGGGACTTTTTTGTTCAACAGCAGCCATCTATGACTGACGATAGTATTCAAGGTTTATGGTCGTGGCAGTTTGGTCAACAACAAGTCAATGCATTGACTAAGCCTAATATACCGCAAGATAATGTTGCAACTGCATTAACCGTTTTAGCGCTATTAACTGACTTCTCTTTTGATTTCACCAACGAAAGCATTAATGCGTTAATTGATATAACTAAAGTAGCGGGTCGTACTGAGCTTATCAGCGATGAAAGTCTCAATGGTTCAGTTTTACTCGATGTTGGTCATAATCCACAAGCTGCGCGTTATTTAGCTCGTTATTTACAGACATTAAAATACAATAAACTTTATGCTGTAACAGGTATGCTAAAAGATAAAGATATTATCAATACTTTTCAGCCTTTGTTTACTTTAGTGGATCATTGGTATCTAGGTGGTTTATCAGTACCTCGTGGTGCTAGTGCCGATGAGCTTGTTAAACAATTGCCGTTAAATAAAGATACAACTAATTGCTTTGACAATATTACTCAGGCATTTAAACTGGCAAACGAGCACTCAGCGGCTGGTGATTTGATTTTAGTTTTTGGATCGTTTTATACCGTCGCAGAAGTCAGACGTTTATTAGTATAATACTCTCTTTTATTGTTAACTTTAGCTTTGGAGTTTCATTTGTCTACACCTTTTCAAAATCGCTTAGTAGGTACTATTATTGTTGCCGCTATTGCCATTATTGTTTTACCAGATCTGCTCGATGGCAATAAAAAAACCTATCAAGATGAGTTTGAAAAAATTCCTCCAGCTCCTCAAGTCGATTTTGTTAAAACACCTCTACATTTTCCACAAGAAAAACTGAAGAAGGCTTCACAAGAGAAATTGAGTGATGAATCTGCATTAGACGATGCGTTGATAAATGGCGAAAGTAAAAATAAAAGTAAAAGTGCTGAGACTGCTGCAAACCTTAAAATTAATGGTTTAAGTAAAGATACTGCTATTAGTGAGCAAGCGACTAAAAAGTCTTCATCAAATAATAGCCCCAAAACATTGCCACCAGAAAAGTCGGTATTAAAGCAAGCATGGGTCATTCAACTAGGTAGTTTTCGACACAAAAAGAATGTTGCTCAACTATTACTTAAATTAAAAGACAATGGTTATACCGCTTTTACAAAACCAATAAAAACAAAGAACGGCACGTTAATCAAAGTATTTATTGGTCCTGAATTGATTAAGTCTTCACTGACTAAGAAAATATCATCTTTGAAAAAGCTAACCAATGTCGAAGGGAAAGTCGCTAGGTTTACTCCTACAAAGTGAAATAGGTTTTAATAAAAACATTGGTACAATATGGCGTGTTCCTGTTAGAATGCGCGCCTCTATTTAATGGCAAGTAATCATTGGTAAAGTTAATTTATGGTTTGGATAGATTATGCCATTTTGGCAGTTGTAGGTATATCAACCTTAATTAGTCTGGTACGTGGCTTTGTTAAAGAAGCCGTATCTCTGGTTATCTGGATCAGTGCCTTCTTCATAGCCAGCAAATTCTATGTGAATCTTGCCAACTTACTCACAAGTATTTCCGATCAAACTCTGCGAAATGCAGCTGCTATTGCTATTCTTTTTATTACCACCTTGATTATTGGCGCTCTAGTAAATTACTTAATCGGTCAGTTAGTTAGTAAAACGGGCTTATCGGGAACCGATAGGGTGCTTGGCCTAGTGTTCGGAGCATTACGTGGCGTACTTGTTACTAGCGCAATATTATTTTTTATGGACGCATTTACCCCCGCGTCGACAAGCGATTGGTGGATAAAATCTCAACTGATCCCCGAGTTTACTTTAATTGTTGAATGGTTTTTTGAATATTTAAAAAACTCATCAAGCTTTTTACAATAAATTTTTTTCAGTGCCATATAGATGGGGCTGTTGTTCATTGTTATAAATTTTATTTACTAGAGTGTTTTTTTATTTAAACATTTTAATTTTTAGTTCTGTGGAGAATAAATTCATGTGTGGTATTGTTGGCATTGTTGGTAAAACACCGGTTGGTCAGGCATTGTATGACGGATTAACTGTACTTCAACATCGTGGTCAAGACGCTGCAGGTATTGTGACTATTCATAATAATACCTTAAGACTACGTAAAGGTAATGGCTTGGTAAAAGACGTGTTTCATACGCGTCATATGATGCGATTACAAGGCAATATAGGTATTGGTCATATTAGATACCCAACTGCAGGTACTTCAAGCTCTTCAGAAGCTCAACCTTTTTATGCAAACTCACCTTTTGGTATTTCTCTTGCCCATAATGGTAACCTAACCAATGCGATTGAATTAAAAGAATGGTTATATAACGTTGCTCGTCGCCATGTTAATACAACATCTGATTCTGAATTGTTACTCAATATATTGGGCCATGAATTACAGATGTCAGAAAACTTAAAATTAACACCGGATGATATTTTTACCGCCATTGGTCATGTACATAAACGTATTCGTGGTGCATATGCAACTGTTGCTGTTATTGTTGGTCATGGCATGGTGGCATTTCGTGATCCTAACGGTATTCGCCCACTTGTTTTTGGTAAGCGTGAAACTGAAAAAGGTGTTGAATACATGATCGCTTCTGAATCAGTGGCACTTGATGCCAATGATTTTGAGTTTGTTCGTGACGTAGCGCCAGGTGAAGCTATTTACTTCACTGAAGAAGGCCAAATTCATAGTCGACAGTGTGCTGAGAACCCTACCTTCAATCCATGTATTTTTGAATATGTTTATTTTGCTCGCCCTGATTCTGCAATCGATAAGATTTCAGTTTATGGATCACGTGTTGAAATGGGGAAAAAGCTCGGCGATAAAATAGCGAAAGAATGGGAAGACATCGATATTGATGTTGTTATTCCAATCCCTGAGACATCATGTGATACGGCACTTGAAATTGCTCGACATCTTGATATTCCATACCGTCAAGGTTTCGTGAAAAACCGCTATATTGGTCGTACTTTTATCATGCCAGGGCAAGAGCAGCGTAAAAAGTCAGTACGACGTAAACTAAATGCGATAACGACAGAGTTTGCCGGTAAAAATGTATTGTTGGTTGACGACTCTATTGTACGAGGTACTACTTCGGGACAAATTATTGAAATGGCTCGTGCTGCCGGCGCAAAAAATGTTTACTTTGCCTCTGCGGCCCCTGAAATTCGTTTCCCTAATGTATATGGTATCGATATGCCAAGTGCGAATGAACTAATTGCTCATGGTCGTGAATTAGACGATATATGTGAATTAATTGGTGCGGATAAACTTATCTTTCAAACAATAGAAGATTTAGTAAGCGCAGTAGGAAGTGCGAACCCAGAAATTCAGCAATTTGAAACATCAGTATTCAACGGTGAATATATTACCAATGATATTAATCAGGCTTATTTAGATAGGTTAGACGCCTTAAGAAATAATGATACTAAAGAAGATTCTGATAAAAATGCTGATTCAATTATAGACATGCATAATGAAGGTGCTGAATAATTCAGTATTTTTTGATGATAAAAATAAAGCCCGTTAACTAAAAGTTAAACGGGCTTTTTTGTAGGTTTATTTTTAGGTCTAGTCTAACTGTCAGCTAACATACTCAGAGCCAAAGCCCATGCCTAACATAATGGCGCTAAATGCCATTAAAGAGACCAATAAAACCATGCCACAAGTGACTACTGAGCTTGCATAAATAAATCCTTTTTCTTCAGGAATATTCATCATGATCGGTACGCCAGAATATAAAAGATAAACCGAATAACATAACGCAGCCATTCCCGCTAAAGCAACAAACCAAAGCACAGGAAACAGGGCGGTAAGTCCAACCATGAGTAAAGGAGTTGCGGTATAAGCGGCTAATTCTAATGACTGAGTAAAATCAGGCGTTGAATCAAAGGTTTTTGCCATCCACTGAATTAAGTAGGCTAAAGATATCACACCTAAAATTAATCCCAAATACATAGCAACAGACATTATCATTGCACTTTGTTGTGTTAATTTAATAGGGTCTCCTGCTCCTATCGTCCAACCAATGTGTGCAGCAGCATAGTAGCTACAAATTGCAGGTATTAATGCAACTGTAATAATATGAATCATGCTATACATTAAACTCTCGTGACGCTTTTCAATTGTTTGCCACTCTTTCTTAGGGTCTGTATATAATCCCCAAATATGATTTAATATCATAATAAAATCCTCTCGATGTCCCCAAATTTACATTTATGTATTTATTATTGTTTATTAATAAATGCCTGAATCGATCAATGTTTTTATTATTGATACCATATTTATGTAAGATGGCGAAGCTTTCGTCAAGAGGTGAATAGAAATTAAGCTAAAATAAGGCTAAATAAGTTCTTTTTATACCGAAAATAACTTATATCTATATGTTGATATATTATTTTGTTATTTAAAAATGAGCTCATAGAAAGGACGCACTTGACAACTGCTCTAAAATTAAGCGATTTTAATTCTGACAACTTTCATTGTTTCTATTTCAAAACCAGCAATCGATTCAGTAGTCGGGTAATAGGTGATATTTACTTGTTGCTTGTTCAGCGATTTATAAGCTTTTTTACGCTTGTACTTAAAAGGTGCTTCACAGCCTTTTATCATTACCGTATTGATAAACCAATCGTCTTGCTCTCGTTGTATATGAGAAACCACAGCAACATTCTCACTATGAACCAGTTTGTCATGCTTTTTAAGTAGATTTTTTGCGATATCTTTTTTCATTATTTAGCCTTGATAAACTTAGCGGTTTATTTAAACGTTTTATTCGTATCTCAATAAAGTGTTATTTAAAAATAAGAGAAAAATAATAGCTTTTTATTATGGCAAAAAAAACGGCTACAGCCTATTTTATCTTTTCATAAATTGAAAAACTCAATGCAAAGAAACTAAAGGATTAAGAATAATCCTTTTATCGATCGAACCTGAACATTGTCGAGGAAGCCTGTTGATGTACATAAAATGTATTTGATGAATCAGAATCAATTAACAGATGTGATAGTCTCTAAACGTTTATCTATTTATGCCCATTTTAAAGATAAACAAGCAGAAGTTAGGTTAATTATCGGTCACGTGCCAAACTTTTATGGGCAGAAGTAAAGTCGCCAGCGGCAAGTGAGCCAATGATAGATATTTCTCCTGCTAATGCGGCGGCCGCACAAATTTCAGAAAATGCTCTGGCTTGATTCTCTTTCGGCAAATTCATCATCTCTAAGCAAGCTCTCTGGCTAGGTAGCTTAGTTCCACCGCCAACGGTGCCGACAATTAAATTGGGTAAAGTTACCGCACAATATAAAGAGCCATCAGCACGCATTTCAAAGCGAGTGATACCTACAGCAGCTTCAGCAACACAAGCCGCGTCTTGACCGCATGCGATAAACATTGCGGCGAGACTATTCGCATAATGCCCTTGTACACCCATAGTGCCACTCATAACACCACCTAACGCAGACATTCTCCAGCAATCGACCATGCGTTGAGGTGTCGTATGTAAAAAACGTTTAATGAGTTTCTCTGATATATTAACTTCAACAGATACTTTTTTACCCCTTACACTGGTGTACGATTGTGCTGTTGACTTTTTGTCTCCAGAACAATTTGCTTCCACAAACCAATACTCAGGTTGCACAGGGGTATTGGTGATAATGTATTCACAAATAGCCTGAGTGGCTATGGTTACCATATTCTGACCAGCAGCATCTCCTGTGGTGAAGTCGCATAATAAGTACAGGTGATTTCCTTCCGCGGCAATGCGAATGTCAATTAACCGACAATAATCACTGGTTTGTTTAGCTGTTTCACTAAGTTTGTCTTTATTAAGCAAAACCCAATGAGAAAAAGCAGCTAGGTTAGCGATAGACTTAAATGAAAAACCAGGTGAGCGGGTGATCCCTTCCGACATTAACAACGCCGAGCAACCACCCGCTTTAGAAATTAGTACAGAACCTCGATGATAACTAGCCACAAGGGCTGCTTCGGTTGTTGCCATAGGTAATAAAAAATCACCTTGGGCATAAGAACCTTTAACTCTGATAGGCCCTGCCATTCCAACAGGAACTTTGACTGTACCGATACAATTTTCAATATTAGACGAGTATACGTCTAAATCTTCACCTGAATATAAACTAGCAGCATGTTTTTTATTGTCGTTATTATCTTTTATTAAGTGGTCCCATCGCTTATTTACAGAATCTAGATTACAGTCACTGCCATTAGGAAATTTTGAATAGGGGCTTTCATTGTCTGGAGATAATTGACTATTTAAGTCTTGAGTCGTTCTATTTGTTAATAATTCATCGAAAAAATGTTTGTTTTTATTCACGTATTTCATCATCTTTTAACTAGTAATCAATTTGAGAGAAGGTCTTTAAATGTAGACGTCCTATTGTACCTAAATAGAGCATCGGCGGGCAATTCTATCGTCACAATAAGGGGCTTAGCAAGTAATTATAAGTAAGTTTTTAAAAGGATGCTTAATGATAGATTAAACGTATATTGAATTATGAGGATGTGGGATTTATCCGGCAATATTATAATAATTATTTATTTTAATCGTACAATACGGTTAAAAAGGAATGTTTAGGGTAACTTATTCGAAAATTTTCCTTTGATTTAGTCTATACTCGCTGGTCTGAAGTTTCTGAAATTTAGTACGTAGGTATCTTACAAAAATGAAAAGACCAATTCTTTTCCATACTATTTATCCACATAAAACCAGTAAAGTCTGGGTTGTTTTTGTCCACGGTGCAGGTGGTAGCTCGGCAATCTGGTTTCGTCAGATCAGAGCTTATCAGAAAGAATACAATGTACTTTTACTTGACCTTCGTGGTCATGGAAAATCTAGTCATTTAGTTAAAACCTTTGTTGATAGTAATTACTCATTTAATAAGGTATCTGAAGACATTATTGATGTATTAGATCATAACAATATTGCTTGTGCTCATTTTGTTGGTATTTCATTGGGCACTATTATTATTCGCAACATCGCTGAACTTGCACCAGAGTACGTATCAAGTATGGTGTTAGGTGGCGCTATTACTCGTTTCAATGCTCGCAGTAACATTTTGGTTTATTTGGGGAATGCCTTTAAGCATTGTTTACCCTATATGTGGTTATATCGTTTATTTGCTTTTATTATGATGCCGAAAAAACGCCATAAAGAATCTCGTAATTTATTTGTGCGTGAAGCTAAGCGCTTGTGTCAGAAAGAGTTTATTCGTTGGTTTAAACTAGCTATGGACGTTAATCCTTTAATGCGTTATTTCAAAGAGAAAGAGATCGATATACCTATCCTTTATATTATGGGCCGGGAAGATCATATGTTTCTGGGACCGGTTAGGGAAATGGTTAAACACCACAAAAATAGCTTGTTACAAACTATTCATAAATGTGGTCATGTTTGCAATGTAGAGAACCCTGATGTTTTTAATCAACATTCGCTAGAATTTATAGCACTACAAAAACATTAGAATGGATTATTTATGCGTCATTATTTTTACGTGAGAAATAAGGCGTTTCGCTAATCTTCCCGTTGCACGAACAGTAAAAAAACTAAGGTCACAGTATTTAAATACATCATCCCACAAGTTAAAGTCGCGTTAGAGATAACTTATCTAAATAGAGATGACCCACAATTTAGCTTATCCGTAATATGGATATATAGAGTCAACTTTGACATGAGCATAATCGATTCTTTAGTCTATTTTTCAACTTTATCCAACGCCTTCAAAAAGTCAGAACCTTAAAAATTTATCCATAAAAATAAAAGCATATATTCATGCCATACTTAGCTGTGTTGACAGGGCATATTTTTTCGCGGATTATGCGGCTAACTGACTATGTTGTAAAATAATTATCGTATCGATAAGAGAAAAAACTATGGATGTTGAGTTAATTAAAACTTTTTTAGAAGTTAAAGATTGTCGCCATTTTGGTAAAGCAGCTGAAAACCTTTATCTAACACAGGCAGCCGTTAGTACACGAGTACGACAGCTTGAAAGGTATTTTGGTGTAACATTATTTCATCGTGCAAGGAATAATCTCCAACTAACATTAGCGGGAGAAAGATTAATACCCCACGCAGAAAATATGCTAAATACCTTGAGAATGGCTAAGCAAGACGTTGCTTTAGCTTCTGAACAGGTTGCACAAATATCAATAGCAGGTACGCCTAATACTTGGGATGTATACATTCATGATGCAATATCAAAAATATATTTAAGCCAACCCCATGTCAGTCTAATTGCTGAAATCTTATCGCGAGAACAATTAACCAGACAATTACTTGAACGAACCTTAGATGTCGCTATTTTATTTGATCCTCCTAAAGTAGAAGAGTTAAAAATAGAATCCTTGCATATGTTCAATTTAGTGCCTGTAACCACCTTTAAGAATGAAATAAATCGCCCGTCCAATGTTAAGCGTTATATTATGATCGACTGGGGGATGAGCTTTATTAATTGGCATGCAAAAGAAGTTGCTGGCATATCAATTCCGGCTGTTAGAACAAGTACCGCTCGAATAGCGCTTGATTTAATGTTGCAATGTGGTGGTAGTGCATATTTACCTGATATGTTAGTAAAACCTTTTATTGAGCAAGGAACTCTTTTTGAAATAAAAGAATTACCTGTGTTTGAACGTGAATTATTTAGTGCTTTTCATAAAGATAATGAAAATGAAGAGCGAATTATCGAAATTAAAAATTTACTTCGAAAAGATGACCCCGAAGCTCCAGCCATTATGACACCTCAGTAAAGACAATAATTACGCCCCATTTTAACCTAAAATTGTGTGCTATATTATTGTATACAATTTTATTTCCAATACTAAAAGTAAAATATTTTTATCGTTAACTTAAAAATATTTTGCTTTTCTTCTCAGTCAAAAACGTAGATTATCCGGTTTTTACGTGATTGGATTAACTTCCACTAATAAATTTAATTGTAATTAACTCTAAATAGTGAAATCACTATTTAATAATTTTTTAGGTCAAGCCCATGCTTTTTAATGATTCGTATAACACTGATTGTCCAATTCGTCAGAACATTCGTAAATTTTATCGTATAGATGAAAATATAGCGGTAGATCATATCCTTCCTTTAGCTGAAGTTAATGTTAGTGCCAGAAGTAGGGCTTGGGAAAGAGCACGTAAAATGGTGCTTAATATTCGTCAAGACCAAGCAGGTAACGGCGCGATAGATTCATTATTAAAAGAGTACTCACTATCAAGTGAAGAAGGTGTGGTATTGATGTGTTTGGCTGAAGCATTGTTACGCGTGCCAGATAAACATACTCAAGATGCGTTAATTCGAGACAAGATCTCTCAAGGTCAGTGGAGTACTCATCTAGGAAGCAGTGATTCATTATTCGTTAATGCTTCATCGTGGGGACTATTAATCACCGGCTCTATGGTTGATTATGCCGATAAACGTAAAGAAAATAGATTTGGTTTATTGAAAAAAACGATTGGTCGTTTAGGCGAACCTGTTATTCGAAAATCAATGAACTATGCCATGAAAATTATGGGCAAACAGTTTGTTATGGGCGAAACCATTACCGCTGCAACAGAACGTGCTGCGACTAAAGAGCAGCAAGGCTATGTGTATTCGTACGACATGCTTGGTGAAGGTGCTCGTACTATGGCGGATGCTGAACGTTATTTGAAGTCTTATGAAGATGCGATAGAAGTTATTGGTAAGGCTGCGGTTGCTTCAGGTAAAAACGATCCTCGTAAAGTTCCGGGTATTTCGGTGAAGCTTTCTGCTATTCACCCACGTTACGAGTTTACTCACAAAGAGAGAGTAATGGCTGAAGTTGTGCCAAAACTTAAAGCACTTTGTTTACAAGCAAAACACTTTAATATCGGCTTGACGGTTGATGCAGAAGAGTCTGAACGATTAGATATTTCTCTTGATGTCATTGAAGCGGTATTTAGTGACAACGACTTGGCTGGTTGGGATGGTTTTGGTATGGCGTTACAAGCTTACCAACAACGCGCTATTTTTGTTGTCGATTGGTTACGTGCATTAACGTTAAATGTTGACCGGAAGATGATGGTACGTTTAGTTAAAGGTGCTTATTGGGATACTGAAATTAAGAATACACAAAAGGATGGCCATGCGCATTTTCCTGTATTCACCCGTAAGTCTTCTACTGATGTTTCTTACCATGCCTGTGCAAATAAATTATTAGAATATAGAGATACGATTTACCCACAGTTTGCTACGCATAATGCCTACACTGCTGCTACTATTGTTGAGCTTGCTGGCGATGATAAACACGGTTTTGAATTTCAATGTTTACACGGTATGGGCGACTCTTTGTATGATCAAATTGTTTCCAATGAAAATATTCAATGTCGTATCTATGCGCCTGTAGGTCATCATGAAGACTTACTTGCTTATTTAGTGCGTCGTTTATTAGAAAATGGTGCTAACTCATCTTTTGTTAATGCCATTGTTGATGAATCAAAGCCAGTAGAGTCGTTACTTGAAGACCCCGTTGAGAAAACGCTACGTTTAAAAGACAAATACAATAACCAAATCATTAAGCCCATTGCGTTATATTATAATGAAAAGGGCAAAAACCGTGACAACTCTAAAGGTTTAGATTTAACTGATATTAATGAACTTACGCCGTTAAAAGCGTCTTTAGATAACTGGTTTGTAGAAAATTTACTGAATAAAAGTGACGTGCCAGAAGGCGCGAATGCTGTAAAAAACCCTGCAAATCATAGTGAAATCATTGGTTTTCATAAACATCATAACAAAGATGAAATGTTGGCGATGATTGATACGGCGCAAACAGCTTTTACTTCATGGTCACAAACACCAGTAAGCGACCGTTCGGCTTTATTGTATCGTGTTGCTAATATCCTAGAACTTCATACCGAAGAGCTTATTGCCTTATGTATTAAAGAGGCGGGTAAAGTCGCTCAAGATGGCATTGATGAAGTACGAGAAGCGGTTGATTTTTGTCGCTATTACGGTAATCGTGCAACTGAGTTGGAAAGTGATGAAAGATTAGAAGCGCGTGGTGTTGTGTTATGTATTAGTCCTTGGAACTTCCCATTAGCAATATTTTTAGGGCAAGTTGCTGCAGCAATTGCAACGGGTAATACCGTACTAGCGAAACCTGCGGAGCAAACCGGCTTAATTGCGCTACGTACAATAGAGTTGATGAAATCTGTTGGTTTGCCTGAGGGCGTTGTTCAAGCAGTAATTGCACGTGGTAGCCAAGTTGGAAGTATTATTATTCCTGATAATCGCATTCAAACCGTTATGTTTACCGGTTCTACTGAAACAGGCACCAGAATTTCTCAAACATTAGCTGAACGTGGTGGCGACCAAGTACCACTTATTGCTGAAACAGGTGGTCAAAACTGTATGGTTGTTGACTCTACTGCTTTACCTGAACAAGTTGTTGATGATGTTATTTCTTCAGGCTTTCAATCAGCAGGTCAGCGTTGTTCGGCACTTCGCGTATTATTTTTACAAGAAGATATCGCTGATAATGTGATTACTATGCTCAAAGGCGCATTAGCAGAATTACACGTAGGTAACCCGGCTAAATTAAGCACTGATGTAGGCCCAGTAATTGACCAAAAAGCACTTGATGCACTTAATGCTCACAGTGAGTACATGAAAACAAACGGTAAATTGCTTTACCAATGTGAAATATCGGCAGAAGTATCGAGTAATGATCATTTCTTCTTTGCACCACGACTTTATGAAATTAGTGACATCGATGTTTTAAAACAGGAAGTTTTTGGTCCATGTGTTCATATCGTTCGTTTTAAAGGTAATGAAATAGAAAAGGTTATTGATAAAATCAATGGTACTGGTTTTGGTTTGACCATGGGTATTCATACTCGGATTGAACACCGAGCTTTCGAATTAGCACGATTATCACGCGCAGGTAATGTTTATATCAATCGTAACACCATTGGCGCAATTGTTGGCGTACAACCTTTTGGTGGTCGTGGTCTTTCAGGTACTGGCCCCAAAGCAGGGGGACCAAATTATTTATTACGCTTAGTTAAAGAAAAAGCAACACCTAATGCGGAACTGTTTGATATGTTACCTTCGCATGCTGATGCTTTAGAGGGTGATGAGAAGTCGCAAAAAGAAGCCGTATTGTTTATGAAAAAGGCTAATGAAGCAGAGAAAAATTGGCGCTTAACTGAGTTAAATACCCGTGTTTCTTGTGTTCGTCAGCTGTTAGCTAAAATTGCTCATGTTGATATTGTTGAAGATTTAGCCGACAACTTAAATTACACATTAGCTTCAGCTCGTTCACAATTAATTGATATTGAAAAGCGCTTGAAAAAACCTGAAGTATTACCAGGTCCAACAGGCGAGTCTAATATTCTCTATTTGGAAAACCGCGGTAATATCGTTTGTTTTGCGGATGCTAATGTTAGCTTTCACTTTTGGGTACTCTCTATTGTTACGGCATTAGCTACGGGTAATACGGTTATTTCGGTGGTCTCTGATTTGTATTACGATGAAGCATTAGTATTTAGAGATAAATTTCTTGCTACTGGAGCCGATAAAGGTGTTTTCCAAGTTGCAAGATTACGTCATTTATCAACAATGTTGGCAGAACCTGCGTTATCAGGTGTTGTTGTTGATAGTAATTGTGACCGCAAACATTATATCAGCGAGAAATTAGCAGAACGTCAAGGCGCGATATTACCGGTGATCAGCTCAGAATACTTTGATCATCTGATTCAGCGCTTACTCACAGAGAAAACGATCAGTATTGATACTACCGCTTCTGGTGGTAATACTTCACTGATGACTTTAGTTGAGGAAGATTAACGCTTTTTTGAAGGTTTGATCTAAAAACTAAAGGGCATCATAAGATGCCCTTTTTTAATGGTGTCGGCTCCTTTTAGTCATACCTAGCTAAACCGTATTAGCTGTTAAAGCCTACTGCTAAGTAAAGACGACTAAATAATGCTCTATGGCTATAGAAAGCTAATGTTTTAATTCGGTATTAATCATTAACTCGATAGGTTTTTCATACTTAGACAGAACGCGCACTAATTCACTTATATCAATAGGCTTTGCAATAAAGTCATCCATGCCCGCTGCTATGCACCTGCTTCTGTCTTCTTGAAAAACGTTGGCGGTCATGGCAACAATAGCTGGTCTTTGGTTACCGTACTTTTCGATTATTTTTTTAGTTGCACTAATGCCATCCATAATCGGCATCTGTATATCCATAAAAATCAGACTATAATCTTTGTTTGTTAAAGCCTTTACCCCTTCTAGACCATCTACTGCAATATCGCAGGTCAACCCTAACTTGTTCAGCATTTTTTCGGCAATTTTTTGGTTGATTCGGTTATCTTCAACTACAAGTATATTGTGCATCTTTGCGTTTTCAGATAATTCCTCAATATCCTTCGACTTATCTTTGTTTGTTATCAGGACTCGTTGTCCACTTACTTTTTGCAAAGGTAAATGAAGACTAAATGTTGACCCTAGCCCATTTTTACTTTTGACGCTGACTGAGCCACTCATCGCTTTTGCTAGTTGGGCCGAAATCGCCAAGCCTAATCCAGTTCCGCCAAATTTTCGGGTCGTTGAAGCATCTGCCTGAATAAAAGCATGGAATAATTTCTGTTGATTTTTTTCACTAATACCTATGCCAGTATCATTTATGCTAAAAGTAACGTTGTAATTAACTGCATCGACTCTTTCGCTTTTCACCAATATCTTGATATCTCCAGCGTCAGTAAACTTTACTGCATTACTCATGAAATTCATCAAAATTTGCTTAATTCGAACAATGTCACCACTGAGGAATACAGGCGTTAATTGATCGATTTCAACGACGATATTAATGTTCTTTTTATTTGCCTGAAAAGAGGATAAGTAAATAATTTCGTTAAGGCATTTTATGAGTTCAAATTCCACAGTCTCAAGTTCAAGTTTACCAGACTCAATTTTACTATAATTTAAGATATCGTTGAGCACCTGTAAAAGCCCTTTTCCACACGATGTTATCGTGTCGGTCATTTCCGTTTGCTCTGGATCTAGTTTAGTCGCGCTAAGTAATTTAACCATCCCCAAGACTCCATTCATTGGGGTTCTAATTTCATGTGACATATTTGCTAAAAATCTTGAAATTTGATTATTTGTTTGTTCAAGAATAAGCTTATCATTCAAAAGCTCGATTCTTTTGGTTTCATGTTCTTTAGTTTCTATTACTTTTTTTATAGCAGTACAATACAAGTCTAAAATAATTAAACATTGTGGTGAAAACTTTTCTTGTTGTTTGAGGAAAACCAAAAGTTGTGAGTTTTGATTATTTTTGAATAGTACGCTGTAGGCTAAATTAAAACTTTTGTTTGCGATGGTTATTTCTTTATTCTGTTTAAAGTAAGACAATGATTGTTCTTTTAAACAATCAAAATTATCATCATAATCGTTGCCATTATAGATATACTCTAAATGAGTTCCATTATTGCTATCAAGCTTAAAACACAGATCAAAATTTAACGTCCAAACCAGCTTGTTAGTAAACTTCTTTATGATCTCTTCAATAGTGTGCTTAGAATTAATGCTCTCATCAACCATAGTATTGGTTAATTCGATGAGCGAAGTTAACTGATAGGTACCAATTACATCCCCCTTCATACTTAACCACGCTCTAAAACAACAAGAATGCTTTTATCTACAGCAATCATCATACCTTGTGCGAGTGTATTGGAATAGTTGACAACACTAACCAATGACATTAACTCAAATATTTCACTTTTATCCAGACCAACGTCGATTAAAGTTTGATGGTCGTTTGAGGTAATTGAACTAACATCGATAGCCATTTTTAAAGCAAAATCTATTGTTAATTTGACCCTTCTGGGGTTTAAGTCTTTAGATTTTTCTAATACTTTTTGTAAAGACTCTTCATCCACTTGAATCATTTTACAAACGGCACTATGCACTTTGGTACAATAACGGCAATTATTTTCATTTGATACAGCGACAAATACAAGCTCTTTAAGTGATCTAGGTAGATCTCCTTCAATGAGTACACTTTTCAACAGATTCCATGTAGCCTTTAATATACTTTTATTATGTTTACCTAACACTTTGAAATAAATTATTAATCCTTCGTTTCCCAAGTGTTCGAAAATATCATCATATATTTCTTTAATATCTTCTTGTGCATCATCGTATTCTAAAGCTTCGAACATGCGACTCCTCCTATCTGTGCCCATTTAAGCCAAAAGGTTTTTATAAGTGTAGTCGCGTTTTAAAATTTATAGTAATTATCTAAAACTAAAAGTTTACACATGTATTATTTTCAATAAATTTTTAACGATCATACCATTCAAAATAGAGCTTTATTCCTACGCTTAAATTCGCGGCTCGTCACATGTTAGAAATACCGATAGGTGCATTTTCGATAAATGTTTTTACATTGCGTTAATATTTAGGTATTGAATATGCTGGGAGAGTAAAATAAGAGAGTAGAGCGTTAACGCCAATAAATAAATTAGGCGTCAACGATTTTTAATATAGCAGGTAGATTACTTTCTCAGTTCTTCCATATCAGCAATAAGTTCTTCCAATTTATTAAACTGACGACCGTAAACTATATTTATATCCCAATGGTATAATGCTGTGGAATATCTCATAATAATCAAGGTTAATACGGTTATAGTCGCCAAGAGATAATAAGGTTGACCTAATAAAACCAAATCAGTTGGAAATACTTCGACTAACATTGAAATCAGCTTGCCACCGGCTTCGCTAACAATCCCTTGAGTAGCCATCCCCAAAAATAGCATAGGGTAAAATACTCTGTAATAGCCAGAATAGGTTTCAATTGAACTTTTTAGCCATTTATCAAAGCTCATTAAATAATCATAACTACTTTGTCCTTTGGACAAGTTAACCGACTTTTTGATCTCACTATTAGACAAAATGATCAGTGGTATTAGTAGACAACATATATATAAACCTAAGAATGGCGCGCCGATAAGGCTCATCATGCCTAGCATGACTAAACCGCCAATCATGACTGCTTTTATATTGATAGAAAACATGCTCATTAACTTATCGACAATATTTTGAGACTTGCGATTATATAAATCATTAATTTTTGGAACCGTTAAATGTGCTTCTTTAACAAAGCCTTTTTTCCACATCATTTCGATTGATTTTGCCATCTGTTAATCTCCTTGATTAATAAGTTTGTTTAGTCTGTCTTTTATTCTTTTGATTCGAACACCAATATTGTTTGTATTGCTGCCAATAATTTCAGCTATTTCCTCGTAAGATTTCTCTTCCAGATAAAGTAAAATTATTGCTCTATCTGTTTCAGAGAGGTGTTTGATCGCACTGTATAGTTCATTAATTTCATCACTAACAAATGCTTTGCTATCATCAATAGCTTCTTCAGGTAAAGCATCTGAAACAATTTCTTTATTGCCTGTTTTACTACGCTTTAAATAGGTTAAACACACGTTAAGAGAAATGCGGTATATCCACGTAGACCATTCACTCTTTTGATTGAAGCTATCTTTGCTTCGCCAAATCTGTAAACAGACCTCTTGATAATAATCTTCAAAATCTTCTTGGCTGTTAGTATAAGCTCGGCAGATTTTAATAATAATTCCCGCAAAAGGTAGTATCGATAGCTGGTAAAAGTCACTTCCCATTTAAATCCTGTTATCCATTGATTGGTTATGCTTAGTTAGTGGCGTGGCGTACAAGTTTATTACACTAAGCCGAAAATATTTTTCAGTTTATATATTTACTCGAACGATATCCCAACTCCTTTTGAGTAACCTGCCTTAATAAGTTACAGATTTTTATGGGGAAATCGTTATTTAAAACCATAGTGTTAATGACTGATTGTTCGGTATATTTTTATAATATAGGAGAAATGCACCCTCATATTCTGTTGTTAACTACCAATAAACGAGCATAAACGTTTTTGAAAATTTAATTTCAGTTTGTGGCATTGTCGACATAAATACCTTTATTAGTTAATAATTTGAGCACTGCGTATCGCAATGCTTATTATGGAATAAATAATATCTGTATTTAGTCTTATATTGCTCTATAAAGCTTATCTATAAAAGCGTAGGATCAAACTACTTTAGATCAATACTTAGGTTTGCACTCCAGGTGCACTAACATAAAAAATTATGCAATTAACAGCAAAAGCATCACTGACTAACGCTTTACTTATTTCTATTTGTACACCTGATTTTAAAGGTGATGAAGCAACAGAATCACTTGCCGAGCTTGCGCGTTTAGTGACTACATTAGGATTTAAAGTCGTTGGCACTCAATCGCAAAAACAGAGTTCTACTAAAAAAGTTAACGTATTAGGTCTAGGGAAGTTGGCAGAAATAGCCCATCTTACGGGCAATCAGGGTGTGGTTGAGAATAGAGAAGAAGGCGATGAGTTAGCTGATGAAGATGCACTGACATTTATGCCTACAGACATCCCATCAGAGAACCTACCGTTTGCCTGTGCTGATGTCGTGGTATTTGATTGTGATTTAAGCCCGTCTCAACTACGCAATGTTGAGAATCAACTAGGCGTAGAGGTGTTTGATCGTACAGGTATTATTATCGAGATATTTAGTCGTCATGCCCGTACCAAAACAGCGAAGTTACAAGTTGAAATTGCTCGTCTTAACTATGTAGCGCCACGACTTCGTGAGACATCATGTGGTGATAAAGAACGTCAAATGGGTAAAGGTGCAGGCGAGACAACCTTAGAATTAAACCGCCGTAAAGTACGCGACCAATTAGCAGAACTTAAACGCGAGTTAGTGAGTGTTCAACATGAAATGAAAGGCCGGCGTACTCAACGTTCTGAGCTTTTTTGTGTCGCTTTAGTGGGGTATACCAATGCGGGGAAGTCATCAATGATGAGAGCTATTACCGGTAGTGATGTTGTCGGTGAAAACAAACTTTTTGCGACACTAGATACGACAGTTCGTGCTTTGTATCCCGCGACTCAGCCTCGAATATTAGTGTCAGATACTGTAGGTTTTATTAAGAAATTACCGCACGACTTAGTTGCCTCATTCCATTCAACGTTAGCAGAAGCTCATGATGCATCATTATTGTTATATGTAGTCGATGCCTCTGATCCTTCATTCCGCTCGCAACTCGACGTAGTGCACGAAGTTCTTGAAGAAGTTGGTGTTGAAGACAGTAAAAAATTACTGGTACTGAACAAGTCAGATCAACTTGAGCCTGAACAACAACAAGCCTTAATAGAAGAGTTTCCTGATGCCATGATGACTTCAGCCCGTGATCCACAGGATATTAGTCAGCTTCATAAATACATTGTCGAGATGGCACAGAGTCAGATGATTGAAGAGGAGATTGTTGTTCCTTATACGGCTAACGGCATCATAGGTGAGATTCGCTCAAGCATGAGTGTCACCAAAGAAGAATATGAGTCATGCCATGTTAAGGTTACCGTTCGCTCAAATGCGATTGATTTAGCAAGGTTAAAAAAGCGGATGTTAAACTTATAAATTGATGCTGTAACATTCACCAATTAAGCGCTAATACGATGTCCAAAGTACATAAATAGTGGAGAATGTCACCGTTGATTTGTCTTGTACTTTTGTCTACTTCTAGTAGACAAGTAAAGTCATGTTAAATTATGATACAATATAGCTCGTTGTCTCATGTCGCCGTTGAAATTTGTAAATGGTTGGCATAAGTACTTATTAATTCCCTTTGAAATAGAAGTATGAAATGAAAATTAAATTGATTAAAGAATTAACGATAAATAATGAATGTATTTCAACAGAGGAAACTTTTGAAGCAAAAAAAATAAAGCCGAGATCTTCTACTGTTGAAATGACTACACAGCAGGGAAATGTAGTACGAGTATTCCATTATGAATACGAAGAAGTTTAAAGTTACCCATACTATTAATTAGAAATAAGCTCAGATAAAAATACAATTTATGCCTGAGTTTCTTTGCTAAGACAAGTTCACATTTACATAAAATAGGAACTTGTTTTACCTTCTATTATAGCGTTTTATCAATTAGCCGTTTGAGATTATCATCTTGAAGGGGGACTTCGTGTGCATTGTTGATAAACGACCTTAAATAAAACGCCTTCTTAGAACCAACAACAGAGCTTTAACCTTTTGAAATTGATTCTTTAGTTACCTATCCCGAAATACTTCTATTCACCATTAATTTGTTCTAATACTGTTGAAGTCATACCCGTAAATTCATCTGCGTATACTAATTCGTTAACGCTAACTTTATTTGCAATTCTCATAGCTGGATATTCGGTTGGACTGAACTGAACTTATTGAATCTCGCATGACAGGTTATAAAGAACAAGCCCTCGTTATTTGATTAATCAAAAATGACAACTCAATTCCGGTAACAAATATGTAATAAATAAGGTACTTAGTTAATTTATAAAAGAAAATAATACCAATAGACAAACTCCCCTCTGTGAATAATATTTTCCATATTGCAGTCATAAACACTTATCTTTTTAGGTTTACTGTCTTTCTTTGGTCGACGATTAAGTTATATTAGTTTTGTGTTAGTACTCATTGAATGAGTACATCACTTTTTAATGGTTATAAATCTTACTCTTCAACAATAAAAAGAAACCGATAATGAAAAAACTATTTAAATATATATTAGTTCTATCGCTATTTTTACCTGCAATATCACAAGCCGAAGAAACCCGTTTATTAAGACAGCCTAGCATTAGTGACCATCAAGTTACTTTTGTTTACGGTGGTGATATTTGGATATCAAATTTACAAGGTCAGCAGGTTCGCCGTATTACTAGCACTGCAGCAGTAGAAAGCGATCCTCATTTTTCGCCTGATGGCAAAACGATTGCTTTTACTTCAAATCGCTCTGGAACCCGTTCTGTTTATTCTGTATCTAGTCGAAGTGGTGATCTTAAGCGATTAACATGGCATGCGAATTCTGCTTATGCACGTGGTTGGACGCCTGACGGTAAATCAGTGTTATATGCATCATCAAGAGAAACAGCTCCTAAAAGCTATAATCGATTATGGACTGTTCCACGCGAAGGTGGTGCTTCAAAATTAGTCAGCGAACAATGGGCATTTAATGGCGCTTATGCGGAAAATGGTAAGAAATTAGTTATCGATCGCATGTCACGCTGGGATGTTGAATGGCGAAACTATCGCGGCGGCCAAAACACTCCCCTAGTTTTACTTGATTTAAAAACATTAGCAGAGACTAAAATACCCAGTAATTCTACTGTAGATATTGAGCCGGTTTGGGTAGGAGATAAAGTCTACTTTTTATCTGATCGTGATTGGGTTTCAAATGTTTGGTCTTACTCTCCAAGAAATAAAAAAACTGAACAAGTTACCCATTTTAAAAATAGCGATATAAAGCAGCTTGCTTCGAACGGAAAGATATTAGCTTTTGAGCAAAACGGTTATTTACATACCTTTGATGTAAAAAAGAAAAAGCATAAACAATTAAAAATAAAGATTAACGGTGATTTTCCATGGGCTGAAACAAAATGGAAAAATGTTAGTAAATCAGCGGGTGGGGCATCACTATCTCCATCAGGAAAAAGAGCACTATTCTCGTCTCGGGGCGAAATATTCACTGTACCAGTTGAACATGGCTCAACTCGAAATATTACCCAGAGCTCAGATGCCGCCGATCGTGCACCACTTTGGTCACCTAAGGGAGATAAAATAGCTTGGTTTTCTGATAACGATGAAAAAGGTTATCGTTTGATGTTACAAAATCAAGATGGGTTAACTGCTGCTAAAGCATTTTCGATTGGTGAATCAAAAATGGCTTGGGAGCCTACTTGGTCACCGGATGGTAAATTTATAGCTTTTGTCGATGACGATGTTCGTATTCGTTTATTTGACTTAACTTCAGAAAAAATTACTACCTTAGATGTTGGCGGCAATAATCTAGAACGCGGTAACAACGGCTTAGTGTGGTCACCTGACTCACAATGGTTAGCGTATTCAAAAACAGCGAGCAATAGCTTTCGCCAAATCATGATCTGGTCTGCCAAAGATAACAAGGTTAGAGCATTAACCAATAAATTTGCTGATTCATCATCACCTGCATGGGATCAAAATAGTACGCATCTCTACTTTTTAGCGAGTACAGATTATGGTTTGAAAAGTGGCTGGGCAAATACGAGTTCAATGGGCGCGAGCTCTGAGTCTGCCGCTTATATTGTTAATTTAACTAAAGAAGATAACTCTCCTTTTGTCGCACGTAGCGATGAAGAAGAAGTCGCTAAACCAGAAGAAAGTAAGGAAGACAAAAAGGGCAACGAAGACAAAGATAAACCTAAGAATGGTAAGAAAGATGCAAAAAAAGATAAGAAAGATAAAAATAAAAAAGAAGAAATAAAACCGGTAATCATTGATTTTGAAAATATTGAACGCCGTATTGTGGCATTACCTATGCCCGCAGCGAATTATCGTTTTACCCTTCATGGCCCTAAAGGATCGGTATTTATTGCTGAGCGTAAACCAAATGCTCGTATCATGGAACTTCATAAATTCAATTTAAAAGACCGTGAAAGCAAACCTTTTATTGCAGGGGTTAATTCAGCAGCAATTTCTGCAGACAGTAAAAAGCTTCTTGTTAAAACGAAAGGTGCCTGGCATGTACTTGATGCAGGAAAACCTAAAGGAAAAACTGAAAAACCACTTAATGTTTCGTTAAAAATGAAGTTAGATAGAACACAAGAATGGCGTCAAATGTTTGTTGAAGCATGGCGCTACCAACGTGACTATTTCTACGATCCAAATATGCACGGTCGTGATTGGAACGAGGTCTTCGAAAGATATGAACCACAAGTTGCTCATGTTAAACATCGCTCAGACTTAACATATTTGTTAGATCAGGTGAACGGTGAGTTGTCGGTAGGTCATAGCTTTGTTTTTGGTGGCGACTTCCCAAAAGTAGAAAAATCTACTGCGGGTTTATTGGGTGCTAATTTAATCGCGGGTAAAAAACATTGGCAACTTGATCGTATTTTCACAGCAGAAAGCTGGAATCCAAAATTAAAGGGGCCACTTGATCAGCCTGGAATGAAAATTGAAAAAGGTCACTACCTTGTTGGTATTAATGGTCAGGAGATTTCAAGTCAGGATGATCTTTATCAATACCTCGATGGTACCGTAGGGCAGCAAACTGTATTACATGTTAATAAAGAAGACAGTTTTAAAGATGCATGGCAAGTCATTGTAGAACCTATTGCTAATGAAAATTCATTACGACAGCGAGCTTGGGTAGAAGATAACCGTCGTTTAGTTGATAGACTATCAGATGGAAAACTCGCTTATATTTGGGTGCCAAATACCTCTACACCTGGCTTTGTTTCATTTAATCGTTACTTCTTTGCTCAGCAAGATAAACGGGGAGCCGTTATTGACGAACGCTTTAATGGTGGAGGATTGCTTGATGATTATATGGTGGATTTAATGACCAGAAAATTACGAGCGAGCCTGACCAATGAAGTACCGAATGGTCAGCCGTTACAATTACCCGCAGGTATTAAAGGTCCTAAAGTTTTGCTCATTAATGAATTAGCGGGTTCTGGTGGCGATTACTTTCCATGGGCATTTCGCCAACAGAAAGTCGGAAAATTAATTGGCGCTAGAACATGGGGCGGTTTGGTTAAATCTTCAGTTCATTATCGTTTAGTTGATGGCGGCGCATTAACAGCTCCTGATAATGCGGTATTTGACCCTGCTAAAAATGAATGGGTTGGTGAGAATAAAGGTATCGCACCCGATATAGAAGTGTATCAAGACGCAAAATCTTTGGCCGCTGGTAAAGACCCACAACTTGAGCGTGCTGTGTTCGAATTACTTGAGCAACTAGAAGGTAGGAAACCAACGGTGATTAAACCGCCGAAGTTTCCAACCCCAGCGATTAAGCCATAATTTGCTTTAATAACTAAAAGTAAATATTTGCAAAAGGCATTTTATTTTCAATAGAATGCCTTTTTTTTGAATTGATTTTCCCTTAATCTTGCACGATATTTTGCCCTACATTGACAATGGAGATTAATTTGAGCCGCAGAATTATTGAAGTTATAGATTACGATCCTCGTTGGGAAAGTGTCTTTGAAATAGAAAGAGACCTATTGGTTAACGCTATTGGTAGTAATGCAATATCGATTGAACATATTGGTAGCACGTCTGTAAAAGGGTTGGTGGCGAAACCCGTCATTGATATTTTAGTTGAGGTGACGAGCCTGAAAGCTTTAGATGCATCAAGTAAAAAAATAGCGGCATTGGCGTACATTGTTAAAGGAGAGAACGGTATTTCGGCAAGACGTTATTTTCAAAAAGGTGGCAATCAACGGACTCACCATGTCCATGCATTTCAAACAGGTGATTTGAATTTAATGCGACATAGAGCATTTAAAGCATACTTAATCGCACACCCGATAGTGTCATTAGAATATGGCCAAATTAAAAAAGAAGCCATGCACAACAGTGATAATAATATTAACAGGTATATGGCGCTAAAAAATGAGTTCATTCAAAAGTATGAAAAAATCGCCATTGAATGGTTTAGTCATTAAGAAAACTTTCCCTCTTTAACAAATTGGCATTTCAATAATGAATCTTGTCCATTGTTCTGCTTTACATTCAAAGCGATATTTAAAACCATGATTATTTAATATTTCTCGGCTAAGCATTAAACCGACTCCTTGACCATCGGCTTTATTAGTATAAAAAGGTTGAAACAAATGACTTTCATCTATCGAAGTTAAAGCGCCTGCAGAGTCTTCAATACTGAGAATAACTTGCTCATCTTCTTCTATTAGACTTATGGTTATTGTGCCATTTTCTTCAATTGCTTCGTATGCGTTTTTAACCACATTAATCAGTACTTGTTCAAACTGATGACTGTCGATGTTGACAATAAACCCCGTTAGTTCAAATTGCTCTTGCCAGCGGATATTACGTTTGGCACATTGTTGACTAAACATGATCTGAGTAGATTTTATTAAAGGGGTAATATCTGTCGGTGAGCAGTGTGGTACAGGTAAATGGACAACGTCTGCTAAACGTTGCATAAATGCCGATAGATTATAATTACGGTCAATAACTACTTTTAATGCACTACTAAAATCATCGCTGTCTTCACTGTCCATTTGTTGGCAATAATCTTGGCAAGCTTCAAGTAAGCTGTTTGTCGCACCTATGGTATTGTTTAATTCATGACTGATCATGCGGATCAGCGTTTCATAGGCGTTACGGTCTGTAGCGTGCAACTCTTCTGTTAATTCACTTATCAACATAAATTTACGTTTGAAACCACGATCGTAAAATTGTGAGTTTTGTACGCGAAAGCGACGACCATCAACAAGGTTTATGATTGACGAATCAACTTGCTGTTTAGCGATACCATGAGCTAATAGCGAGTCCAATTGCTTGATGGATTGACCCTTAGCCTTCTCTTCCGTTATCGCTAACATTCCTGCTGCTGCTGCGTTAATATTCGACACGTTTAAGTCAAAATCGAAAATAACAATTCCGGTAGGGGTTGCTTGTAATAATCGGTCGAAAAAACCTCGTTGCTCGCCAAGTTTTAACTGCTCTTTATTCAAGTTTTCTAACATGCTGTTATAGGAACTAACTAAAATGTCTAGCTGCTTATCGCCACTCTTTGGAATGCGAATAGACAAATCTTTTTCAGCCAATAATTGTTGGCTATTTTCTACAAATGCCATAGGTAACATGGCGCGATTGACCAAACTAAAACTCAACGGGATAAAGAGTATAAATAATGCCTCGCATAGGTAAAACATTAACAGTTCATCTTTTAGGTAAAAGTAACCAGCAAAAACGGCAACCGTTGCAATGAAGAGTACCAGTAACAGGTAAATTTGATATTTTAATTTCAAACGATGATCCCGTATTTTTCCATGCGACGATATAGTGCCTGTCGGGTTAATCCTAAACTGCTCGCCACTTGAGTTAAATTATAATTATATTGCACTAAAGACTGTTTTATCATGCTTTTTTCCATTTCTTCCAATGTCATACTACCCACTGGAAGTGCATCCTCAGAAGATGATTTGGGTTCACTGATATGTTCTGAGTCGGCAAAGGATTGTACGTCCAATTCATCACTTTCGTTGATTAATACCGCGCGTTCTAAAGTTTGTGTTAGCTGGCGAATATTACCCGGCCAGTGTTGTTTGATTAACCACAATTGTGCTTCTTCAGTTAAGTTTACTGTTTCCAAATCATAACGCTGACAAACTTGAGTCAAAACATGTTTTGCAATCTCAACAATATCCCCACGGCGCTCTCTTAATGGTGGTAATGTTATCGTAATCAAATTCAAGCGATATAATAAATCTTCTCGAAATTGGTTTTCGGCGATTAAATGATTAAGGTCACAATTAGTTGCGGCTACTACTCTAACGTTACAGCGACGATTTGCTGAACTGCCAACGGCTTGAAAAGTTTGGTCTTGAAGAACTCTCAGTAGTTTTACTTGACTCGACTTGTCCATATCGCCTATTTCGTCGAGAAGAATGGTGCCATTATTTGCCATTTCAAATCGCCCAATACGATCCGATTTTGCATCTGTAAAGGCACCTTTTACGTGACCAAACATTTCACTTTCAAATAAACTTCCAGGTATACCGCCCAGGTTAACTTTAACTATGGCGTGTTCTTTTCTTGGTGAATTTTGATGAATAGCATTGGCAATCAGTTCTTTGCCAGTGCCACTTTCACCCAAAATTAACACTGAAGCATCGGTCGCAGCAATACGGCCAATGGTTGTCAAAATTTTTAGCAGCTTTTCATCTTTACCTATGATTGGTGAAAAGTGATATTTTTGATCTAGTACTTGTCTGTTAAGTTCTTTTTTATGTTCAGTTTGTTTGTTTAATCTTAGATCTAATGCGGTAGCAACCACTTGCAATAGCCGTTGATTGCTCCATGGTTTATTAATAAAGTCGTTAGCACCTGCTTTAATGCCTGAAACAGCCAGATCAATAGACCCCCAAGCGGTGATCAATATAACCGGTATATCAGCATCGACTTTACGAATATTTGCCAGTAGCTCCATACCTTCAGCCCCGGAAGTTTGCCGGGAGTAATTCATATCATGTATGATCAGTGCGGGCTCATGCTCAATCATAAACTGCAAAGCTTGTTCTGGTGTATACGCGGCAATTGGTAGGTAGTTGTTCTTTTTTAATAACAAGGACAAGGTACTGATCACTGATTGATCGTCATCTACAATAAGAATCTTTTCTTTACTGGTTTTAGTCATTTTTATTTTTTTATTTCAATTTGTTTTGAAGTAAAAGTGACCTAAGCCACTTTTCCCTAACTTCCATTTACTGGTTATTCGTAATGCAAAGCGTCGGCAGGTAAATAACGAGTAGCTATTAAACTAGGATAATAAGCACAAGCTACCGATAATAGCATGATGATCACAGTACTAATGGCTACTGACTGGAAAAATATACTCCAGGTTAATTGTTCAATAATGCCTGCAATAGGAATTTGTATAGCAATTAAAAAGCCAATCGTTATCGCCATTAAGGTGATGACTAATAATTCAAAAACAATTTGCATTTGTACCATACCTGCGGTTGCCCCCATTGCGCGTCGAAGACCTAACTCTTGAGTACGACGAGTAACATTTTGCCATAATACCCCAAGCAGTCCAAAAGCTACCATTAACATTAAAAAGAGAGCGATAATGGTTGGGATAATACGGAGCACCATGCCAGTACTTATATGTTCATCTCTAAGTTGCTGCCAAGTCGTGACTTCGAATTGCCAATTAGGTGCACTTTGATGCAGTAATTTTTGCAACTTCTCTTCAAAAGCACGTGACGTGCCCGGCTTCACCCATATGTGAATAGAACGATAATAACTTTTAGGATTGTTTAAATCCGTACGAAACATCATATAGTTTCCTACGGGTGAAAATTCTCCCATCTGGCGAAAGTCTTCAAATACACCGACAACTCTCAATTTTTCGTCGCCCTCGTAATCGAAAATCTGGTTAACGGCATTTCCGTCACCGAAGATATTTTCCTTCAACAACTTATTTATTAATACCGATCGAATTGCTTGACCGTTATCGCTCTCATTTAACCAACGACCAGCAAGTAACTTCATGCCCATGGCTTGTTGCGCACCATCACTAACAGAAGTGCTTAATACAAAAAACGCACCATTTTCAGTCTCAATTGTCCTCGATGAACTCGCTTCGATAAAAGGCGGGTAATACATTGTATGTGCATCTTCTACTTCAGGTAATTGTGATAATACCTGTAGGGTTTGCCTAGCTGTTATTCCTATTTTTTCTCGATCTTTAATATCTGGTTCGAACTCTATCGACCAGGTATTGTCGAATGCAAAACCCAGTGGCGCACTGTAAGTTTGGTAGCTAACTCGAATAAAGGCTACCACAGCTAGCAACACGATAAAAGCCACAACTATTTCTATTATAATCAAACTGTTGGCTCGTTTACGTTGCCACATCATTTTTAATATATGTGCGAACATTAAATAGCTCCTTTTAATGCGTTGATTGGGTTCATCCGTGACATTTTCCACGCAGGATAAACTCCGGAAAGTATGCCAAAAAATAAAATAACCGAAATAGCGACAGCTAATACTCGAAAATTAATTTCAAAGCTATGAAATGGCACCACACCGCTAACTGAAATTAAATACATACATAACAAAGTGAGTACGAAACCTATGACGCCACCAATGCAGGTTAGAATAATATTTTCTAGCATAAATTGGCTAATTAGATGAGTTGAACGGGCACCAAAACTTTTGCGAACACCTATCTCAGAAGCTCGCTCTAAAATACGGCTGATGTTTAGATTCACTAAATTAATGGTGGGTAATAGCATAAACAACACCATAGTAATCATGATCCCCATGGTGAGCTCTTTTGTTTTTGGCGGTACATCTAAATCTTTGCTAAATAATCTGGCTATTTGTTCAAATTTACTGTTTGCACTGGCAACGACTACTGGCCAATTTTTTGGATCTGGGTGTTTATAAGCGGCGAGTCGTTTATTAAATTCTTTTTTCATTGCTGGGATTTGTTCAGGGGTTTCGGCCATGATTAAGCCCATGAATCCGCCCATTGCCTGCTGAGTAAACGCAGTCGAGGCGTTAGCGAATAAAGGTACCCAAATATCTGCAGACGCATTCCAGTGCAAAACTGAGACGTTTTCTACCACGCCGATCACCTGATAGATTTCCCCGCCAACTGTTATTGACTGACCTAAAGCAGAGTTTTCGTCGAAATATTGACGAGCAGTATCTTCGCTGATCACAACTACATGCTGACCTTGTTTTGCTTCTGTTTCACTAAATGGACGACCTTCAATAAAGTCAAACTGGAGAATTTTCCAATACTGACTATCCGTGCGTTTTAGCTGTGACTTGATAGCTTTCTCGTTTCGAAAACCTGAAACTTGGCTCCTGGTACTAAATATACTGGTTAGCTCTGGTGTTTCCATTGGTTTTATCACAGCATTCAGAAATTGATATCCTGGCTGTGTTCGTTGATTACTTCTGCCATTCGCCGCAGTAATACTCATTTTTTCGACAGCGAGAAAACGTTCACTATTACGCTCGGCCCCTGGTGGATGTGTAATGTTTTCTATCAAGCTAGACACTAATAAAACCACCATTAATGTCACCGAAATACAAAACAAACTGATAAAGGTATAAAACTTTCTGCGCTGTAAAACCTTAAAAGCTAATAACATATAGACACGTAACATAGCACTCTCCTTTAATTTACCAACTGTCCGTCAAATAACCGAATAATACGCTCGGTACGTTGAGCTTTTTCATCATCATGAGTCACCATGACTATGGTGGTGTTATCTTTCTTGTTTAGATCGTCCAAAATAGCCATTATTTCATTACCCATAGCGCTGTCTAAATTTCCCGTAGGTTCATCGGCAAGTAATATTTTAGGTTTACCTACAATGGCTCTGGCAATAGCCACACGTTGTTGTTGGCCTCCTGATAATTGATTAGGAAAATGTTTTGCCCTTGCGTTTAAACTTACTTTATCAATAGCTTCTAATGCCAAGCGACGTCTTTCTTTCGCTGAAATTTTGCGATAAAGCAAAGGTAGTTCTACGTTATCAAGTACACTTAAGTCGTTGATAAGGTGAAAGCTTTGAAAAATAAAACCGATTTTTTCGTTACGAATAGGGGCAATGCTTTTATCTTGGTAACTTTCAATTTTTTGGTCATCAATATAAATCTGCCCTTCACATGGCTTATCTAATAAGCCAATAATATTCATTAAGGTTGATTTACCGCAACCCGATGGCCCCATAATGGAAACAAATTCACCACTTTTTATATGTACTGACACATCATTTAATGCGGTCGTTTGAATGGTATCGGTTCGGTACGACTTTTTTCCTTGTTCTATTCTTATCATTTGTCTTATCCTAATAAAGTGCTTGTTGAATGTTAGCTATTTGCTAGTTAATTTGTAACTTGTTTAAATGCTGATATTCACTGATATCTGAAATGATCACTTGGTCGCCTTGTTTTAAACCTGCAATTATTTCTATGTATTGGACGTTGCTCATTCCAGTCGTAACTTTTCGTTTAATGGCGCTACCTTGATTAACAACAAATATTTCTTGTAAACCACCTCCGTTAAAAGCGATACCATTTTTGATTCTTAGGCTTTGTTGTTTTTGAGCGGTGACAATCTCTAGCTCCAAGCGAAGGTTAGGTCGGAGTTGCGAAATATCGGGCTGGTTAAAGTCTACTAGTATCTTCATAACACCGTCAGTTACGGTAGGTAATACTCTACTTAATGTGCCGATACTATCGCCGCTCGGTAGTTTGATTTTTACCTCAAGACCGTTCGAAAGTTGTTGCGCGTAATAATCAGACAACGTGCCTTCAATACGGTAACTTTTGAGATTAGCCACTTTAGCTAACGTTATCCCCTGATTAACATTTTGTCCGGTTTGATCTAATACTTGAGTTAAAATGCCGTCATAAGGTGCCTTTACTTGGCACTGTGCGAGTAACAGTTGTTGGCTGGCTAATTGATGGTTAAGTATTTTCTTTTCGAGTGCAATTTTTTCAAGGTCGATTTTTATGAGGCCACGAATATCGTTTATTTGTTCTTCCAATTGACGTAATTCAATTTGAGTTTTTTCTACGTTAAGTTTAGCTGTATCAACGTCAAAGTCAGAAACAATATGTTTTTTCTGTAATTCAAGGTAGCGATTAAGGTGGATGTTTTGACCTTTTAAATCAACACTTAATAGTTCGATGCGGCTTTGCAAGGCTCTAACATCTTTTGCTTGTTGTTGCTTAAGGCGATCAATAGCTACACCTTTAAGTTGTATCTGATCGTGTAGGCCGTTAACGATTTGTAATATATTGCTATTGTTTAGTTCCATTATAATATCACCCGCTTTTACCTGAGCACCTGCTTTTAGAAACACGCGAGAAATATCTGTTTGTAAAGGACTCGGTATTTGTTGCTCAAAGCGAGGTACAACAATGCCTGAGGCTGTAATACTGCTACTTACGGGTCCTTGCTCAACATTCGCTATCAAAATACTTTCACGTCCGATAGCGGGAGAAATCATATACTGAATACCGAAAAATAGGGTGAGGGTAAGAGCTACCCATCCCATAAATTTACCTATTTTACGTCTTTTCTCTGCATTTAATGTTGCGTTGTCAATATTGGAATCCACGGTTATGCGGCCTATATACATTTGATTTATACTGGACTATTACAAATTTAATACCAAGTCTGTAATAATAATTGTAAATTTTGTAATTGCCTGTATTTATTAGCTAAATTTATATATGGGTCTTTTTTAAAGAGAAATATTTTGGGCTGGTTTTTAAGTTTGACTGACCGGTTGTAACCTCGGGTGTACGAATTCGGACAATTATAAAATTTACCATCGCTTTGTTGTATTGATGTAATCTTGTTGTAAGTCTGGTGTAAATGGGCTTGTGCCTGAATAGTAAAACGTTTAAATTTGTGTAATATAATCAATTGAAAATAAAGATTTTTTGTTCAAGTCCACTCAAAATTTATTTGTTGTTATTAATGTTTCATTTCAGTAACATATTCTAAATGGAATTTATTTTATAATAACTTGGAGTTTTTTTAATGTTACGACGTTACTGTCTACTTTTTTCAATTTTTCTATTCGCTGCCAATGCAATGGCAAAAGAAGCGGTTATTCCATTAGAACATTTCAACCAAATGCCTTTGGTGCAGCAACCCATTATCTCTCCTGATGGTAAAAACATTGCTGTTATTTTAAATCAAGGCGATACCACTCAAGTGGCAATGTTCCCTTTTGATGATAAGAGTAAAATGCAAGTATTGCTGCAATTGGGTACTGAAAAATATCGCATTGAAGATATTTCTTGGGCGAATAACGAACGAGTTTTAGTGTCTGTTACACAACCTTTATTTATTAGTGAGTGGAAAACAAGAGTTAGAACAAACCATATTTACTCTGCGAATATCGATGGTAGTGATGTTATCGAACTTAGAATGAAGACACGTAAGAAAGAAAAGTCTTCTTTTTATAGAAATAGCCCTGATTTAAAGAGTTTACTTAAAGAAGATCCCGACCATATATTAGTAACCATGAATAATGAGCGGGATAATTTTTATTCTTCTATTTATAAAGTGAATGTTAATACGGGGGAGTTCTTCAAGTATTTGCCAAACACCAAGCGTATTTATAGTTGGGGAGTAACTCATACAGGTGAAGTATTACTTGGCGTAGGCGCTGATAAAAGTTATAAAAATAAAACCCGTTATATTTATACCCGCAAAGATGTTGATTCAGACTGGAAAATGGTAAAAACGTTTGAAGGCTTTAAAACAGAAACCTTTTCTGTTCAATCATATGATCCAAACAGTAATTCAATTATTGTTATCTCTGATTACAAATTAAAGAAAAAAGCTATGTGGAGATATCACATCGGCAATGGTGAATATGAATTAATGGCAGAGGCCCCTGGTGATTTGGATATCACTGGCGCTATACGACGTTTAGATAACAAAAACTGGACTATTGTAGGTTATAAGTACAATGACAACTTTGTTAAGCGAGTATATTTTGATAAAAATCGTAACAAATTCGCTCAACAAATTACTACTCTTTTTAATAAAAGCAACTTACAAGCAAACCTCTATGACTGGGATCAAAAGAAAGAGCGTTATATTATTTCAGCTATTAGTGATAAGTCCCCTGGTAAATTTTATTTGTATGATAAAAAAACCAACAAACTTAATTTTTGGTATGCACAGTTTCCACAACTAGAAAAAGCTAACTTAGCGCAGGTTCAGCCTTTTGACTTTGCAGCTCGAGATGGTATGAAGTTGCATGGATATTTAACCTTGCCTAATAATGTAAAAAATCCTCCTGTAGTTCTTTATCCGCATGGCGGTCCTTTTGCAAGAGATAGCCAATATTTTGATAGTTATGTACAAATGTTTGCTAACCAAGGTTATGCCGTATTACAGGTGAATTTTCGTGGTTCAACCGGCTTTGGCAACAAATATGAGACCGCGGGCTATCATCAGTGGGGCAAAAAAATGCAGACCGACTTAATTGATGCTCTGGACTGGTTGAAAGCGAGTAAACAAGCTGATACCAGTAATGCCTGTATTGTTGGCAATAGTTATGGCGGTTACGCGGCGCTTGCCGCTGGCTTTCAAACTCCAGATAGGTTCAAATGTATTATCAGCCTTGCTGGCGTTGCTGATATGACTACTACTATAGCTGACATGAAACGTTGGGGTCATAAAGCTTATGTTGAAAATGCTGTAACTGATAATCAGTATGAACTTGAACAAATGTCACCCGTAAATCATGCTGAAGCGTTTAAAGCGCCTGTGCTATTAATTCACGGCAAAGTAGATTCTGTAGTGAGTTATCGAGAATCAGAGGCGATGTATGACGCTTTAAAAAGAGCTGAAAAACAGGTTGAAATTAAATTATATAAATATGGAACTCATAATTTTGATGATGCAATTAACCGTAAAAGTGCCATGGAACTAATGGTGTCTTTTTTACAAAAACACTTGCAATCATAATTATAAAAACGATTACTAATACAGTATGAATATTTCAAAGCAGCAAAATTAATTGCTGCTTTTTTTATGCGCTGAAAAAGCCCTAATACAGGGGGCGGAAGAGCTGTTATGTATTATTTAGGCTCTTTCTTCAATAGCTTTAGGCAAAAATATTCGTACAATAAGCCCACCGTCTTGTCGGTTGTTGAGACTTATTTGGCCATCATGAGCTTCAATTATCTCTCTACATAAAGCTAAACCTAAACCGGTTCCTGACTGTTTCGTTGAATAAAAGGGGATAAGCGCATTGTGTAAAACAATGTCAGACATGCCTGTGCCTCTGTCGGCTATGGTTATTTGGCATCCCCCCTTTAATGAGCTAACGGCTAAGGTAATATTATTATGTTTAGAGTTTGCCTCAACAGCATTTTTTAAAAGGTTAATCAGTACTTGTTCTATTTGGGCAACATCAAAATAAACAGGCTGACTGGGTAAATTACCTTCGACAACAAAGTCAGATTGCTGCTTAAGTTTCTCTATCAAATGAAACCAGCTGGTTTTTTCAATAATAGGCATGGGTAATTTTGCAAACTTGGCATAACCACTAATAAATCTGTTTAAATGTTCAACCCTGTCTTTGATCGTAGAGAAAACTAAAGCCAGTTTGTCATGATCCAGTTTGTCAGCAATTAATTGACCTGAATGCGCCATTGAAGAAATCGGCGCCAATGAATTATTTAATTCATGGCTGATAACGCGAATTACTTTTTTCCAAACGGCGACTTCTTGTCTGCCAATTTCTCGGGTGAGTTGCTTAAATAAGAATAAGTGGTGATATTGATTATTTAATAAAAACTGCCCTCGAGAAATGTGCCAAGTGTGCGTTTCATCATCATCTTCAATGGTAAATAAACCATCTTGATCTGCAGAAATTGCTTGAACTAAGCTTTCTGGCCAATGCTTTTTCATTGCTGTAAAACTATCACCTTCAAAACGTTTTCCTTCGTTGAGTAAAGTCTTAGCTGCTGAGTTTGCATAAATAACATGATCGGTATCATCAACTAAGGTCATCGCTAATGGTGAGCTTTCGATGACTTTATCGAGTAATAATTCTCGTTGATAAATATGTTGTTTTTCTTTTCGCAAACTTACCGATACTTCATTGAATAATTGATTAAGTTCGATAAATTCTTCATTTGCCGTTACTGGCAAAGAAACTGCAAATTCATTATCTTTGAGGTTCAGTAATCCTAGCTTTAATGATTGAAAATTTTTATCGATACTTGAATAACAATATAAAGCTATCGCAACGGCGAGGGGCAAAATAAACAACATTAACAGGCTAAAGTATTGCCAGTCGCCGCCATCAGTCGCATTATAAATCAAAGTACTACTTACAGTGACGGCTAAGCAGGTGGCAAAAATAAATTTTGCTTTAATTGAACCTAATATCATTTAGCGATACCAAATTTTTCCATTCGTCTGTATAAGGCTTGGCGGCTAAGGTTTAATGATTTTGCCGCATGACTAATATTGCCATCTGCGAAATTTATCGCTTGGGTTATATCGTTTTTAGTGAGTTCATTGACTCGTTCATTGGTTAATTTTTCTGGCGTTACTTTTACTGAGGATAAGCCAAAGTCAGCCGCGCTTAATTCACTCGATTGATTCATTAACACGGCACGCTGACAGGCATTCTCAAGCTCTCTAACGTTCCCTGGCCATAGATGGTCTTTTAAAGAAATCTCCACATCTAATGGCAAATTCACCTTAGTATTCAAAAAATGCTTGGTCAGTGGAATGATATCGTCAATTCTGTGTTTTAACGCAGGTATGTCTAATTGGATAACATTAAGGCGATAATAAAGATCTTCTCTGAATTTACCGGTTTTAATGTCTTCTAATAAATTGGAATTAGTCGCGCTGATCACTCTTACATTTACTTTTTTCGTAATATGGCTTCCTAAACGTTCAAATTCGCCCGTTTGTAGTACCCTTAACAATTTAACTTGCCCGGCTAAGGGGAGATTGCCAATTTCATCTAAAAATAGCGTGCCGTTATTAGCCGCCTCAAAACGACCTATGCGTGTTTTGGTTATTCCGGTATAAGCGCCTGGCTCAGCTCCAAATAGTTCTGCTTCCATCAAATCATGGGGTAGGGCACCAACATTAACCTTGATAAAAGGCTGATTATTACGTAATGAATTTGCTTGGGTGATTTCTGCTATTTTTTCTTTTCCTGTTCCATTTGGGCCCGTAATTAATATTGAGGCATCTGATTTTGCGACTTGTAACGTCATATCAATTAAACGCTGCATTGAAGAGCTAGCAAAAACAATCCCGCATAACTGATGAGACTTTAAGCTGGCACTACGTTCGTTATGCTGGCGAAGAAGGTATTCATTGGTTTGATTTAATTCACTGATTTCAACTAAATTTTTAATGGTGATCAATAATTTTTCATCATCCCAAGGTTTATTGAGGTAATCGGCAGCACCATTTTTTACTAATTCAATGGCCATAGACAAGTGTGTCCAAGCGGTGATCAAAATAATAGGTAGGTCAGGGTTTATTTGGCGTAACTGATAGAAGGTATCTTTGCCTTCTTCACCACTAGTGGTATCTTGGCTAAAATTCATATCAAGAATAACCAAAGAGATACGCTGATGCATAACTGTAGTAATTGCTTCTTTAGGGGAATGGCAACTAATGCTCGGCAAGTCATGTAGTTCGAGCAATAATTCAAGTGCCTGACATACCGATGGGTTGTCATCAACGATGAGTATTTTATCCATATTGCTCTTTTATTTATTTGTTAATAGTTTTTAAATTAAGCGCCTCAAATATAAAGAGACGCCTTACTTTATAACACACGATTTAAAATACGAATTGATTCCCCCTAAGCTATGCTGAGAAACCTAGTCTATAAGAGTTAAACCGACCTTGTTGCTATTGCTGGCGAGATACTTGCTGCACTTTGTGCTGGAAATAATACCGCAAATTGCCCCAATAATACCAAGCCGATTGTGGTTGCCAGTATATAACTAATAGCAATACGTGATGAAGAAAAATACTCCATTAAATAACCATTTAAAAAGACACTTAATACCACGCCAATAATAATACCAATGGCAGTCATGAGAAAATTTTCAATCATAAAGTGAGTAACTATATTCTTTTGGCTTGCTCCTAACGCGCGCCTAGTACCAATTTGACGCTTTCTTCGATTAACGTTAAATATTGCCATTCCCGCAACACCCAATGCAGTAATAAATAAAATAATACTAATGATAATGATTAACATATTGACCATTAAATTATCTGATTGATATTGATCGCGTAAATGTTCTGTCAATTTATAAGGTTCCATAACTACACGGCCCTTATTAAGTGCCAACATTCGTTCACTTATATTACTCATAATTCGGTCCATTGCTGTTGTATCAGCATTGATTAAAATCCGCTTGAAGGCATTAGGATGGACGACAGGAATAAATATATTATTATTAACATAACTTGAATCAAGCCATGAGCCTTGCATATGTTTCACAATACCTATGATGCGGATCGGTTGATCAAACTGATAAATATCTTTACCCACGGCATTACCATCAGGAAATAATTCGTCGGCCATCGCTTTAGTAATAATTACCGTATTGGGCTGTGAGGCACCTGTAGCATAGATCACATCATCTTGAATAAAGTCTCGACCTTCTATAACGGTTAACCCTAAGGTCTTCAATACGTGCGTATCTGCTCTAAAAACCCCAGCTTCAACAATCTTTGCACCACTCTCAGCTATTTGTGCTCTATAGCCAGAGGAGTCACCAGCACCCGTTAAAGGAACTTGGTTGATGGCAACCGCATCATTCACGCCAGGAATAGCGCGCAACATGTCTTCATCCAACTCAATTTGCTGTCTTACATCAACAGCTTTGTCAAAGGTGAAAATGCTAAATGAGAATAATTGAGACTCATCTAGCCCCGAGTTTCGTTGCATTAATTCAAGACGCTCATTAATGATATAAGCAGCATTACTAACAATCGCTAAGGTGAGCGCCACTTGTAATACCATTAAAATAACGCTGCTTTTATTTCTTAGCATGGCATTAAATATTGGGCCTATATTTAACATATTCAGCTCCTACTGTGTTTTTAAATGAATGGACGGTAGCGTGGTACAAACACGCCATGCTGGATATAATCCGGAGAGTACTGTCGCACTAATAGCGATCAGTGGAGCAGCAATAAACATGCTCATGTCCATGGTGGCTAAGACATCAAAACCATCGAACTGATTTCTTAAAATAAACAGGCCAATATTGGCAATAACCAACCCCAGTATCCCGCCTAAAAAACCAAGTAGGCCGACTTCGACTAAGTGTTGTAAAAAGACCTGCTCTTGATTTGCACCTAATGCTCGTCTTACCCCTATCTCCGGTGCACGTTTTAAAAACTTAGCCAGTAATAAACCGACAGTATTGATTAAACACACGGCTAAAAACATAAAACTAATACCAACTAAAATATTGCTGTCATTGTCAACTACTTCATTATAGTCAAGCCATTCTTCAACATTTCGTAACGAACCTCTGGCATCATCACGTTCAAATCGTCCTAATTTTTTTTGTTGTTGAACATAACTCGAGAGAAAACTCATAAAATCTTCTTTTTCCGTGTTATCTACCAGTTCAACCCAATACTGAATCCACATTATTTCAGAGTTTAATTTGTCTTGATAAGTGTCTATTTTTTCTGGTCCCCAGCCATTATTGTTACCCCAGCTAGGATATTCATGCACTGGCAATAAAGAAAAAGGCACAAAAATTTGCTCAGTACGCTGAAATTTACCACTGTTTAAATCGTAAAACTTTGGTTTTGGATTCCAGCTTTTACTAATGCCAACGATACGATAAGAATTTTGATTTAAATAAATATTTTTACCGATATTATCGCCACCACCAAATAACCTTTCATTGAGCTCTTCAGCAATCACTACTTGATTATCAGGACTCTCATCAATTTCTTTACTCCATGAACCACCATATAAAAACTCAACATTAAACATCTCAAAAAAAGTGCTCTGTGTCGCACGAGCTGCCTGTAATATTGGTGCGAAATCAGGATTTTCAGTTTGTAGAGCAAAGCCAGTTTTTACTGTTGAAATCTGACGTGTCGACGGTGTCATACGTTGTATATTCATCGCGTCTTGATAAGTTATTTGCATAGGCAGATCGTCATAAGTATGGCGAGTTCCTATTTTGTTCATTGTTTGCAATTGCAGTGCAAATAATTGCTTACTTTTTTCTGGTATCGGATTAATTGAGCGCACGTGGTTGAGTGTCAACGCATTCATTGACACACCAATACCAAGTGCAATTGCTAACACCATCAATGTCGTGGTAATGGGGGTTTGCAGTAAGCTTTTTTTCGCCAGTTTTAAATAGTAAAAAAACATAATATTTATCCCTTTAAGCTGAAATAGCTTGTGCGGTGGCTGCTTTATTATTTTGATATAAAGTAAAGTCACATACTTGGCCATCAACAATTTGAATATTTCGTTCGGCTCGTCGAGCTAAGTCAGGGTCATGAGTTACCATGACAATAGTGGTACCATTTTTATTGATGTTCTCTAATAGCTCCATCACTTGACGAGCCATTAAGCTGTCTAAGTTACCTGTGGGTTCATCGGCGAGTAAAAACCTTGGCGTGCCTGCTAAAGCCCTAGCTATCGCAACTCGTTGTTGTTGACCACCTGATAACTGTGAAGGTAAGTGTTTCATACGGGCAGCCAAGCCTACTTGTTCAAGTGCATTTTCAATACGTACTTTGCGTTCTTTACTGTTAAAGCCTCGATACCTTAAAGGGACGTCGACATTTTCAAATAAATTTAAATCAGGTATTAAATTAAAACCTTGAAAAATAAAGCCAATCTTTTCATTACGTATTTTTGACAATTGCTTGTCGTTTAAACCTACTACATTGATACCATCTAATTCATAAGTGCCTGTCGATGTCGGCTCTAGTAGCCCGGCTAAGTTTAAAAAGGTTGTTTTACCTGAACCTGAAGGGCCAGTGACAGAGACAAACTCTCCTTCTTTTACATTGAGGTTAAATTCGCTTAACGCATGCGTTTCAACTAAGTCTGTGCGGTATATTTTATTAATATTATTCATTTTTAACATGGGTAATTCCTTATGGTGTTAGTTTAAAAACACACTTTGTTCTTGTTTAAATAAGGCTAAATCTGAAACAACTATGGTATCGCCTTCTGCTGCACCAGCTAATATTTCAACATGACTGATGCTTGATGAACCTGTTTTAATGGCTAGTTTTGTTGCTAACCCTTCTTGTACTAAATAGGTTGTTCTCCCTCCTCCTGACTGTATGAAAGCACCACGTTTAACCATTAATACATTTTGTTTTTCTTCTAAAATAATACGAGCAGATAAACGTTGGTTTTGTCGTAAGTTAGCGCGACTAATATCATTCATTCTAACTCTTGTTGTTACTTGGTTGTTGCTAACTTCTGGTGAAATTGAAACAAGTTTACCGTCTAACTTGGCACCACCGACATTCACTTCAACGGGCATACCTATACCAAGTTCGTCGGCATAACTTTCTGGAACATTGAGCTCAGCCTCAAAAGCGGTTAAATCGACGACCGTCATTAAGGGTTGGTTAGCAGCCACTTGCGCTTTTTGCTCGGTCAACCAATTGCCAATAATTCCCGCTACAGGAGAGGTGATATCAAGTTCATCAACTTTTCGTTGTAACTCAGTTACGGCAATTTTTTGCGTGGTTACAGCTAGTTTTTTATTTTCAATCTCAAAAGCTACGGTGTCTTTATTTAATTGGGTTTCTTGTTGAGCATGGCTATAGGTTAGCTTTGCTTTAACTAAATTGTCTTGTGTTTCTTCAAAGTCCTTTTTACTGATAAGGTTTTGTTCGTTTGAAATAGAGCCACGGTTAAATTCACGCTGTGCCGCATCTAATTCAACTTTTGCCAATTCCATCATTTGTTTTTGTTTTAGCTCAGAGCGGCGGGCTTCTAATTTACTTCGGGCAACATCACTTGCCATACTCTGTAATCGGGTCGTGGCTTGTTGTAATGTTGAATGAAGCTCTGGACTATAGATTTTTGCGATTGCTTGGTTTTTGCTAACCATATCTCCCGGTTTAACTTGAAAAGTAACTTGACCTAATTCTGTGCTGTAGATCACGGGCGCATTCGCGGCAACAATTTTACCCGTTGTTGCTACATCTCGAAATAAGTTCCCCCTTTCTACCTGTGATGTTTTAACGCGTAAATTATCAACACTGAGTCGTTGATCTGTCCATTCATTTGCGGCATAACCTAAAGAGGTCAGGGCTATTACCGTAGCAAATACTATTAAAGTAGCGCGTGTAAACTTAAAACTGCTCGGTTTAATCGCTAGGTCTTGCTGGCTGGTATCTTTTATCATCTCTTATTCCAATAGCGTGTACAGTTACCCTCAATAGAGCAGCTTATATGCCAACTTAAATGCAAAGTGTAAGTTATTGAATTTTGGTATGAATACTGTTTGTTGTTAAAGTTTTCTTTGTCCGCGGACACTTGTTCAGTGTCCGTTATCGTAGTAACTCGGACAGCGGACAATCGTGAAAATAAAATTTATCTATTTTATTAATTGGGCAGCTCGTATGCGAGCTAAATGTATAGGTATGCAAGTCAGTTATTAGTCGATAAATAATAGAGACCTGCTAGGTAAGGTTCAATTTGTGAGTAAAGAAAGAGGGTTTAAACCTGTATATCTAGTGCCCCTGCAACTTCTAAAAAAATTTTTTATATATACTATTAATTCAGATGAATTGACGTAAGCTTAGTTATATTGCTTTAATTTTAATCAGTTAAGTTTAACGTAATTAATGAGTTATTTGGTCAGTTAACCATGACGGTTTTGACACTAAGACGATAAGAAAAATAATAATGAAAAAAACAATTGGAATATGGCGTTCGTGGGCACTAGTTGCCGGTATGATGATTGGTTCAGGCATTTTAACTATGCCAGCCTTACTTGCCCCTTATGGCAGTTATAGTTTTCTTGGCTGGGCGGTGACTGGCTTTGGTGCCATATGTTTAGCCTTAAGTTATAGTTTTTTGTCATCTCGTAAGCCTGGTTTAGGCGGGCCATATTTTTATGTGCAAGAAGCTTTTGGTTCTAAATGGGCTGCTATTGTCGCGTGGGGCTATTGGATATCGTTAGTCGCATCTGTGGCCGCGCTTGCACTTTCTTTTACCGGTTATAGTAAGACATATCTGCCATTTCTCGACGACAGCTCGCTTTACAGTGCAGCATTTGCCATAGGTATTATAATTTTGTTCACCGTTATTAACATTCGTGGGATGCGTGAGGCCAGTATTGTTCAGCTTGTCACCACTGTGATTAAGATCCTGCCTTTGGTCTTTTTAGGGGCCGCTGGCATTATGTTTGGTGAGGTAAAAGAAATTCCTGCGATTAATCCTGATAACAATTCATTATTTCAGATGGTCGCGGGCTTATGTTTATTGATCATGTTTGCTTTTATCGGCGTCGAATCTGCCACTTTACCATCAGAAGATACCATAGAGCCTAAAAAAACCATTCCGAGAGCCTCGATATTAGGTACGTTAACTGCTGTGATTGTCTACATGGTCGCCATGTTTGGTTTAATGTCTATTATTCCCTTGGCAGAATTACAGCAATCCACTTCGCCTTTTGCTGATGCGGCGAAAATTATTATTGGTAATTCGGGCGCCATCATTATTACTATTGGCGCTTTGTTTGCGATCAGCGGCACCTTGAACGTGTGCATTATGATCACTGGTACTATCATGCTCGCAGGTGCAAGAGATGGCATGTTCCCTAAATATTTCAGCCAACAAAATGCTCAAGGTACACCAATACGCGCATTGTTATTTTCAAGCACATTGGGCATTATCTTTTTATTGTTTAGTAACAGTGAATCGCTGCTCAGCAGTTATGAATATTTACTGATAATTGCCACTTTCGCAGTACTAATCGTTTATTTAGGCACAGGATTGGCAAGTATAAAACTACAATGGAATGACCATAAACAAGGCCAAGCCCTGAATGTTTTCCATCTAGCTATCGCCTTATTAGCGACATTGTTTTCGGTATTGGCCATCATAGGTACATGGGTTGTATATCAATAACTGAACATAAATAAATAATAGGAATTAAAATGTTTACAAGAGCTATAGTGCGAAAACCTTGCAAAGCCATGCTTAACGGACTCTCTGAAGCCAATATGGGCTTACCCGATTACGGCTTAGCTTGCGAGCAACATCAAGATTATATTAACGCACTTAAAGAGTGTGGTTTACAAGTGACAGAACTGCCAGCACTCGAAGACTATCCCGATTCGTGCTTTGTAGAAGATGTTGCTTTACTCACACCCAAATGCGCTATTTTAACGCATCCTGGCGCTGCAAGTCGCAGAGGTGAAACCCAACACATAGAAGAAGCTATAAAAGCCTTTTACCCCAACATAGATCGCATTGAATTAACCGGTCATGTAGAGGCGGGCGATATTATGATGGTAGCTGAACATTTCTACATAGGCCTTTCTGCACGTACCAATGCCCAAGGCGCGGCTCAATTAATTGATATATTGGTCAAAAATGGTCTGTCGGGCTCAATGGTTGAAATGTCAGAGTTATTACATTTAAAAACCGGTTTAAGTTATATAGAGAATAATAATTTACTGACTTTTGGTGAAATGAATTCGCATCGTGATTTTACAGAGTTTAATCGTATTGAGATTGACAAGGATGAAGACTATGCAGCTAACAGCGTATGGATAAATGGCATTGTATTGGTACCTAAAGGTTTTCCTAAAGCGCTGCATGCAATTCAACAACTTGGCTATAAAACCCGTGAAGTGGCAATGTCTGAATTTCAGAAGCTGGACGGGGGCTTAAGTTGCTTGTCTCTGCGCTTTTAGTGCACTAATGCAGTCGTTGTAAAAGCAAACAATGAGCATATCAGGAAAAGGTATTGATTGAGTGTTGCTTATAATACAACTTATCTATTTTACTCGTTACTCCTCTGTGAGTTGAATGTAAATATGTGCAAGTCTAATTTTAATCGAAAATTAACGTTTCCTTTTTTGCTTAATATTTTTTTTGCTAAAAGCAGGCCATATAGCTAGCAATAAATAATGCTTTTAGTTACTAAAAAGCAGCCCATAAGGGCTGCTCTTTTCGTTGAAGGCAGTAGAGATTATATTTTTCATACACTCAATTTACGTAAAGTGCTTACAGGCCATTTTTTATTATTTGGCCGATAATTTACTTTTCAAGTCAGTATACAGTTGCTTGTAATAGCTGTCGTATGCGTTATTTTGTTTCGTCGCCAGTTCAGAGGCAATTTTTCGCATTGCTAATGCGCCAGTCAGATCACCATCTTGCGTTAAAACATTGGCCATGATGGCATAAACATGTGGTGAGTCTGGATAGTCTTTTATATTGATTTGAAAGATTTCTATCGCTTTTTTGACCTTTTCTTTGTTGAACATTGCAATGCCTAGATCGCGTATCGCATTTTCTGAAGAGATTGCATAGCCGTATTTATTATCCGATAGTTGCTGGTAATAGCTTTTTATTGACTGGGCTCCTGCGCTAATTACTGGAGAGTCTGACGCTAAGTATCGATCAGCAAATACAGACACTAATGCACTTGACAACGAACTGACATATTGGTTGAACTGCGCACTTTTCCATTCTAATTTCTGCGGGGCATGTTGTTGTAAAAGTGAGATCACTTTTTGGTAATTTTTGCCTTCCCTAGACTCGCCACTGACACTTAACCATAAAAAGGCTGAGATGTCCTTATTACTCTTTAAGAAGGTTTCAAATTCGTTTACCAAGCCGGATGTATCTGTTATCCACGGATTCATCGTGATATAAGCTTGAAATAATTCAGGTTTGTGAATAAGCCCATATAACGGCGCCATGCCGAATCGTTCACCAGACGCTAATATTCTAAAAGGTTGGGTACGATAATGTTTGTCTATATAGGGAATAACATCGGTTTCGAGGAAGTTAATAAAATCTTCGCTTTTGACGCCACGATTGATAATGCTTACGGCTGTTTCAGTGGACAGGGAAACGAAAATGGTTTCGGGCATTGGATCTTCTTGATTATGACTTAGCTCGTGCAAAGTACCGGCGGTACCCGCAAAACCTTCATCAGTACCGAGCTTATAATATACAGGGTATCTTTTTTGCTTCAATGCCTGATAACTAACGGGTAGGCGAATATTAATGCTAGCTTGTTTCATCAGAACTTTTGAATCGATAGTGAGGGTTTCACCAATGACAATTGGCTCACTAGCCAGTACGATAAAAGATACGAGCCACAGGGCTAGCATGAATGGTAATTGCAGTTTCTTCATAGTTTAAAAACCTTATTTCAATTTAGTTGGCAATCAAAACAGTAAATCATGATTGTTTCTGTCTTGATCCTTTTTTATGTTTTCTAGTGTAATGGAATAGGACACTTTGACGTAGAATAATATCCCAGCTAATCGAGATATTTATGAATCTGAGTAAACCCGTTTTAATACACGACTAACAAAAATTCACAGCAATGCTTGCTTCATTTTTCGATCACTAATAGGGGGAAAGCCTTTAGTGGATGACACTGTGAATTAAAAGGTATTAAAAAGAATGATAAAGCGAGGAAAAAAAGATGACAAATAGATGAATTGTTTATATTTCAATGCGTTATTGGCTATTGTGCAATGGATGATAATATAAAACCTATAAAATTTTCATTAATGTTATGATTACGCTCAGTTTAAGTGTTCAGGTTAGTGTTTATAATGCAGTTAATTCAGTTGGGTGAGATCATTCTAAATGAGCAATTATCTCTAATCATAGTTGATGGGAAAGAGTTGCCCCTAGACCCTAAGTTACTCGACTTATTATTATTGTTTTGTCGCCAAGCTGACAGAATTATTTCCCGGCAGGAAATTCTCGATAGCGTATGGGCTGGATCAGTTGTTACCGATAATGCGGTTAATAAATTGGTCGCTAACCTGCGAAAAGAGTTGGGTGATGATCCTAAAAATCCTAAGTACATTCAAACAGTACCTAAACGAGGTTATCGATTAATTTGTCCTGTTCTGTTTAATACATCGGATGTTTCATTTCCAGAAAAAGAAAGTGTACTTAATACTCCAACTCCTTTGATTATTACACCTGAAGGTTTAGTCCCAAAGCGAAAAAAGTACTTACTCATATCAATCGTGCTGATGGTACTTATTGGCTACGTTTTACTTTTATTGCGACCGAGTATAATTAATGCAGTATCAACCGAAATTGTAACACCCAGTAAAAACACTCAAGAATTAACTCGAATGCCAGGTATTGAACACTCAGCATTGATGAGT